>OGHW01002075.1_pt1 | contig 13219 bp, 10 predicted proteins | sample 1571641 | NCBI WGS metagenome assembly OGHW01 (sample SAMEA2582066, study PRJEB24529) | metagenome | biome: Human gut stool | place: China | collected 2011 | reverse complement strand
GATTGTAAACAAAACGGCAACAGCCAAATGTTTTTGCAATCTGAATTCTTTGTTCACTATTAGGATATATCCTGTATTTATATGCTTTTAACACCCACTGTCGCCACCTTCCTACCCTTGATTTTCTATATATTTTCTCAACATCTATTTGTGTCTGTTTTTTGATTTCCACGTTCCCATAACGCAAGTATAGCACAAACCTCCGCTTCCGGCTACCTTAACCCACCGTCTAAAGCCAGTGGGATTGCGGTATCCCTATTTCAAAGGCAGTCGTTTTTATATGTGTTATAACGCAAATCCCCATTCGTGTAAACACTATTCTTGCGCAAATCCCCATTCGTTAATCATCATATTCCTGCGAAATCCCCGTTCATATAGATTATGCCTTGTAATATTCACATTTATTCATATATAATACAGCGAAACAGCCACCCTTGGGTTTCCCCGCGGGTGGCTGTTCCATCTTTATATGAAAGTGTTTGAAAGAAAAAAGCTTAGTTATTAGCTGTAATGCCTGCTGTCTTATAGACAAATGTTACACTTCCGGCTTTGTCATCTGACTTGTCTAAGAATGAATTGTATTCCTGACCTGCCTTAACTACTGCCTTGATTGTGTCAACAGCTGTCTGTGCGTCTGAGTCTACAAGCTTTGTGATATGCTCAATTGCTTCACTGTTAAACTGTGCCATTCCATCCTTTAATGTGATTGCACCTTCATTTAACTGTGTAACTCCGTCTGCAAGTGTTCCTGAGCTATCCTTTAATGTAGCTGTTCCATCTGCAAGCTGTGAAGCACCACTCTTTAATGTAGCATTATTAGCTGTAAGCTGTGAAAGTCCGCTCTGAAGAACTGCTGTTCCTTCCTGCTGGAGTTTTCCGGCATTAAGATTTAATGCATATAAGCTTGAGCAGAGAGTTCCTTCCTTGTAAGTTGAGAATGAACCAACTGAAGTGCTAAGTGTGTTAAGACCTGTGCTTAATGTACCAAGACCTGCTTTAAGCTGCTTAGAACCTGCACTTAACTGTCCTGCACCTGTGCTTAGCTGGTCAATTCCTGCTTTAAGGGCATTTGCACCAGTATTAACCTGACCTGCTCCTTCATTCAATTTAGTAATTCCATTAAAGAAACTGTTCTCTCCGCCAGCTGTAAGGGATATCATCGTATCATTAAGTAGACCGTATGCCTTATAAGCCTGTGAAAGTCCACTGGAAATAGCTACAAGATTTGCGTCTGCATCACTATTTGCCTTTGCTTTTAATTGTTCTAATGTATATTTGTGTTCAGTATCTGCTGCTGCATATTTAGCAGTTAATGCACTTACCATTGCTGTTCTTATACCAATTTTACCTGTTGCAATATCTGTATCATTATAATTCTGCATTATAAATGCTGCTGCTTTTGTGCACTGATTTTCATTTGTAATATCAGCTGTAGCTGATAATCCATAACCAGCCTCATTGGCAAGTGCTGTAGCAGCTGCTATTTTCTGTTCATCAGTCATTGTTGAAGGATTATATCCAAGTTTTCCACCAATAACAGCAACTGCCAACTGATAAAAGCTTTCATATGCATTATCGTACTTTTCTTTTGCTTCTGTCATTCCATCTGTTAATGTTTTACCTATTTTATTCGCACCATCTGCTAATGCTGCTGCACCTGTTGCTAATTGTTCTGTTCCACCAGTCAAATCATTAGCCCCAGTAGCAAGCGCTCCAGCCCCAGCTAAAGCACTGTCAATTCCTGCATCAAGTGTTACAGCACCTGCTGCCAGATCACTTGCCCCTTTAGCTGCCGAAGCAACACTGCTGTCAAGATTGTTATCCTTAAGAGTATTGTAAAGAGTTCCGATTCCGTCAGCATATGTCTTCATGTTGTTATTAAGTGAAACTGAACCCTCATATGCACTTGCAGCGCCATCTGCGTATGCATATATACCATCCTTAAGAGAAGAAGCACCTGTATTTAACTGGTCAACACCATCAGTAAGTGCTGGAATTGCATCACTTAACTGCTGTGTTCCATCCTGTAAAGATACAGTTCCGTCTGCAAGCTGGTTTGCTGCATCATCTAATGAAGCAACTGTCTTCTTTAAGTCATCTAAAGTAATATCATCAGCATTCATATCTGAAAGAAGATTAGATGTTGCAACTGACATAGTCATATCAAGTGAAAAATCCTTAACATCTGCTGTTAATTCAAAATACTCAGGAATATCAAGGTCAAGTGACTTATCATTAAACTTAAGATTCATAGTATCCTTAAGTCCTGGCATTGTCATACCGACTGCTACAATATTATCACCGACCTTAGTAAGCTTACCATTAGTAACCTCAACATTTGAGAATACATCTGTTGGAAGCATCATGCCTGTAATCATTGTAAATGGTACGGCAACTGTCTGCTTCTTACCATTAATTGTTACAGTTTTCTTCTGATTATTAGTGTAATCAAAATGTATTGTAACCTTTCCGCTCTTTCCGGCCAGGTCTTCCGGCTTAATTTCCTTTCCATCAAGCTTGTAAGTAACCTTCATTGTCACTGGCGCATTTTCACTTGACTCAGTCTTATTAAGAGTCTCATTGCCGTTAGCGTCTGTAATCTTTTCGTTGACAGTGATGTGATTCTTGTTACCTGAAGCATCATTGAATACATAAACAGTTTCCTGTCTTGTGTTAGTTGCAAGTGTGCTCTTGTTAGACACTGCAAGCTCGTTAGTTATTGCCTGTGTAATAGCAGCCTCAGTGCTGCCTGCTGCCATCTCTGTTACATAAGCTGTATCTGTTCCTGTTGTTGCAGCTGTCTTAGAACCGCAGCCAACAAGACTTGCCGCAGTAAGAACAACACACATTAAAACTGAACTATATCTGAATAAATTCCTCTTTACCATAATAAATCCTCCTAATTTAATTCTGACTGTTCTTCTTAGGCTTAAAACCTAAACTTGTATGAATAATCACCTTATCAAGTAATACAAAAAGTGATGGAAGAACAAATATAACAACAAACATACTGATTATTGCGCCTCGTGCCATAAGTGTACAAAGTGAAGCAATCATATCAACACTGGCTATCATACCTACACCAAATGTTGCTGCGAAGAAACCAAGTGCGCTGACAATAATAGATGGAATAGATGTTCCAAGTGCTATTGATATAGCCTCTTTCTTAGAGTTACCAGCGGCTCTTTCTCTCTTATATCTTGTAGTCATAAGAATTGCATAATCGACTGTCGCACCAAGCTGAATAGTTCCGATTACTACCGAAGATATAAATGGTATCGTTGTTCCTGTATAATATGGAATACCCATATTAACAAATATTGCAAATTCAATAGCAGCAACCAGAATAACCGGGAGAGATATTGACTTCAATACGAAGAAAATAATAAAGAATATCGCAACAATTGAAACTGCACTAACTGTCTTAAAATCCTTATCAGTAATAGTGATAAGATCCTTAGTACAAGGAGCTTCTCCAATTACCATAGATTTAGCATCATACTTCTTTGCAATTGCATCAACCTTATTAATCTGGTCATTAATTTCATCAGAAGCAATTGTGTAATTAGTTGATACCATCATAATCTGGTATTCATCACCCTTAAGCTCTGAAACAAGCGAATCAGGAAGCATTTCCGTAGGTATTTCTCCACCGAGTGCTGAGTCAATACTTAATGCAAATGAAATTCCGTCCAGATCATTTACCTCATTCATCATTGCATTAGAATCCTCTGCTGAAAGATTACTGTCTGCAAGAATCATATATATGGAATTAGTTCCGTCAAAGTTCTCGGCAAGCATCTTGTTAGCCTGCGAACAGTTAAGCTTCTCTGGAAGTGTATCAGACAAATCATAGTAAACCTTAGTATTGTTATATCCGTAGATTGCCGGACCAAGAAGCAGAACGAATATTATAAGGAATATCCATGAATGATTAACAATCCATCTTGCCGGCTTATCAAAATTCGGCATAATCTCTCTATGCATTGTTTTCTCAAGAGCCTTGTCAAATGTAAGAATAAGGGAAGGAAGTATTGTAACACAACCAATAACGCCCAATACAACACCCTTTGCCATAACAACACCAAGGTCAAGACCAAGTGTAAAGCTCATAAAGCAGAGTGCTATGAATCCTGCAACAGTTGTTATGGAAGAACCAACAACTGATGTTAGTGTATTCCCAATAGCAACCGCCATAGCTTCGTGATGATCATCCGGAGTTTCTTCCTTAGCTTCCTTGTAACTGTGCCATAAGAATATAGAATAATCCAGAGTTACACCAAGCTGAAGTACCGCTGCCAGTGCTTTCGTTATGTATGAAACCTCACCTAAGAAATAATTAGAACCAAGGTTATACACAATTGCCATACCTATACTTAACATAAAGAATACTGGTACAAGGAATGAATCCATAAATATAGCAAGTACAATACATACCAGAACAACCGCTACAAGTACATAAAAAGGAGTCTCCTTTTCTGCCATTGTCTTAGTATCTGTAACTACAGCAGACATACCTGCAATATAGCACTGATTATCCGTAACATCTCTTACTTCCTGAATAGCCTTCATTGTATCGTCACTTGATGTTGTATCATCAAAGAATATTGCAAACAATGTAGCTCCTGAATCCTCATTTTCAAAATAAGAACGGAACTTATCAGGAAGAATTTCTGAAGGAACATCATCTCCTACCACTCCACTATAAGAGATAACTGACGCAACATGGTCAACACCCTCAACCTTCTTTACCAACTTAGAAACATTTGACTTATTCATTCCGTCAACGACAACCATTGCATAAGCGCCCTTTCCGAAATCATCAAGCAAAATGTCCTGTCCCTGCATAGTGTCGATATCATTTGGCAGATAATACAGGATATCGTAATTAACCCTGGTATTAAAGTAACCAATAACTGATGGAATCAACAGCAGGAAGCTAAGAACCAGAATAGGAATTCTTAACTTAACAACAACTTTTCCAAACTTTTTCATATAAATAACCACGCCTTTCTGTAAGATGCAAATGCCAACAACCCTTAGTCATATATGTATTCATGTCTTTAACAAATATGACCAACAGTCATTTTCAATTTCAGTTGACATTATAGCACCTCAAAACACATAGTCAATAGAAAATTGACCGAAAGTCATTTTTTAATATTTATTTTATAATTGAGTTGGTGTATAATGTATTTATGAATGAGTTGGCATGGTAATCAATTTCAGGCACGCTTGCGCTGCTTGTCGCTCACAGCGGACACTAAACTCGTTGCAGTTCCTGCAACTTGTTAAGTGCCGGTGGCTCCAAAGCACCTGAAATCAATTACCATACCAACTCATAATACACACTATAACCAACTAATAATTAACACTAATAAAGGTGAGTGATTGATATGGGAAAGCTTGAAACTAACAAACAACAGAAACTTACTTCTCTGCTGAATACTGCATTTAATCTCTTTACTACACAGGGGGTTGCGAAGACTTCTATTGCTGAGATTTCGCAGAAAGCTGGAATTGCTAAAGGTACATTTTATCTGTACTTTAAGGATAAGTATGATATAAGAAACCGTCTTATATCACATGAATCAAGTAAATTATTTAAGAATGCCGTCGCTGATTTAGAAGAATTTTCTATAAAGAAGGACGAACCGTTAGGTTTCGAAGAAAAAATAATATTTATAATTAATCATATTGTAGATGAACTGAATTCTAATCAGACTCTTCTCACATTTATATCAAAAAACCTTAGCTGGGGAATCTTCAAGGAAGCTCTCACAACTAAGGTTGCATCTGATGATATTAACTTTAAAGATGTATATTATGAAATGATTAACGCTGAGGATATCTCACTTGAAGAGCCTGAAATAATGCTCTTTCTTATTGTTGAGCTTGTAAGTTCAACTTGCTACAGCGCAATTCTTTATAAAGAACCTGCTGACATAGATACTATCAAGCCTTATCTTTTCAAGACAGTACGTGCAATCATCAGAGAGCACACTATCCGGTAGCTGCTTACGCTTTCCCTTCAAGCTCCTGGTATATATCCCTTTTTGACACACCCCTGTCCTTTGCCGCAGCTTTCATGGCTTCTTTCTTGTCCATACCCTGCGACATATACACCTGCACATGTTCTGCCACACTCATGGTTTCCCACTGCTTTCTTGCCTCGGCCTTTAACTCCTCACGGCTCTTTCCGGCAATCACAAGCACATATTCGCCTCTCGGCTCATTATTTTCATAATATTCACATGCAGATTCAAGCGTGAATTCCATAGAATTCTCATATCTCTTGGTAAGTTCCTTACATATAGTAATCTGTCTGTCACCGCCAAGCGTATCTTGTAGTTCCGCAAGTGTCTTAGTAAGTCTGTGCGGTGCTTCATATATAATCATAGTCCTTGTTTCACATGCTAACTCTGCAAGAACTTCTTTTCTCTCATTCTTATCCGCTGGTAAAAATGCTTCAAATGCAAATCTTCTTGTCTCGCGTCCTGACATTGTAAGCGCTGTTATGCATGCTGCCGGTCCCGGAAGTGAAGTAACCCTGATGCCTGCTGCCCTGCATTGCTTTACAAGCTCCTCACCTGGATCCGATATTCCCGGAGTTCCCGCATCGGTAATTACAGCCACATCCATTCCACCTAATATTTTATCAACAAGAACCTTTGCCTTATCATACTTATTAAATTCATGATAACTTGTCATAGGTGTCTTTATTTCAAAATGATTAAGCAGCTTAATACTGTTTCTTGTATCCTCTGCTGCAATCAGGTCTGCTTCTGAAAGCACACGCAAAACCCTGTAAGTAATATCCTCAAGATTACCAATAGGCGTTGCACACAGATACAGCATACCCGGTCCGTCTTTCTTTACATTTTTTTCATTATCCATAATAAACCTCTATCTATTCATACATTTTTAGAAGCGCATCAGTGTAAGTACCGTCCGTCTTGTATACAATAAGCGGTTCTTCAACAATAAGCTGGGAATTACCTCCCTTAACCGCTTCTATAAGCACCATATTGGCAGCCTTATTCACATAAGGATACACCAGCCTCATTCTCTTCGGCTCAAGATGATACTTTCTCATAGTGTCAAATATATCAACAAGTCTGTTCGGTCTGTGAACCATATACATTTTCCCTTTAGATTTAAGACAACGGCTTGCTTCCCTTATAACATCATCAAGACTACACAGAAGCTCATGTCTTGCAATTGCCTTGGCACTATCCGGATTAACAATACCGTGATTTTCATTCATATATGGCGGATTGCTCGTCACAACATTAAAAGAAGCTTCCCCAAATATAGTGGAAGCTTCCTTAATATCACCCTTAACAACACTGATTCTGTCCTCAAGATGATTAAGCTCCACATTTCTTCTGGCAAGCTGTGCGCTTCCCTCCTGAATCTCAAGAGCACTATATGTGCTACCTGGATTCTTAGACTGCATAAGCACCGGAATAATACCATTACCGGTACCCATATCCAGCACCCTGTCTTTCTTCCCTGCCCTAGCATAAGTAGACAACAGCACTGCGTCCATTCCAAAACAAAAAATATCTGTATTCTGTATAAGCTTTAGTCCATCTCTCATCAAATCATCAATTCGTTCATTAATCATCACTAATATGGGCTTTTCCTTCTTTTCTTTCTAATTCTTCAAGTGCCTTAAGTTCCTTATCATCATCAATGCGGACCTTATCAAATCTTCTTTTTCTCTTAAAACGAAGCTCCTCAACCGGATATTCCTTAAGTTCCTTTTCGTCATTATCATGAGTTATTAATACCTTAACTCTCTGCCTTAAAACATTGACACTTGAAACCTCACCAACCAGTTTATCTGTTGTAGTAACAGAATCTCCCACATTAGGCAGATGACTATTTAATTCCTCATATGTATCCTGCTCATTCTTTAAACAACACATAAGTCTTCCACACACACCTGAAATCTTAGTTGGATTAAGTGACAGATTCTGCTCCTTAGCCATCTTAATAGATACCGGATTGAATTCTGGTAAAAATGTGGCACAACATAAAGGTCTTCCGCAGGAACCAATTCCACCAAGAATCTTAGTCTCATCCCTTACTCCAATCTGTCTTAATTCAATTCTTGTCTTAAATACTGCAGCAAGATCCTTAACAAGCTCTCTGAAATCAATTCTTCCATCAGCAGTAAAATAGAACAACACCTTATTATTGTCAAATGTATACTCAGCCTTAATAAGCTTCATGTCAAGATTATGCTTTGCAATCTTCTCAAGACATATCTTAAATGCTTCTTTTTCCTTTTCTCTATTTTTTAATTCTCTTTCATCATCTTCTGGTGTTGCAACCCTTATAATTGCCTTTAGAGGCTGGATAACCGCTGTATCTTCTACTTCTCTTTCACCTAGAACAACCTGTCCATATTCAACTCCCCTGGCAGTCTCAACAATAACATGCTGTCCTGTTTCAACTGAATATTTCCCAGGTGCAAAAAAATATATCTTTCCAACCTGTCTGAATCTAACTCCAACAACTTTAGTCATCTATACTCTCCATTCTATGAATTTTCCTTAATCGCCATAATAAGCAATTCAATAACCAGATCAAAATTAACATTTGCCTGAAGTCTCACCTTAACCCTGTCAATAGAATTAATAATATCCTGTAAACCTTCATATGACATAGTCTGTGCCTGACTCTTTATCAGTGTCATCTGGTCATTAAATATGAGCAGATTAGTATCATTCGTACTCTTAAACATAAGTACATCTCTGTACCACATAAGCATAAGGTCAAGGTAATCATCAATAGTCAGCTTATAATTGGTAACTCTTTTCACCGATGTCATAATATCAGCCGAATCCATATCCTTAGCATTCTTAATAACGTCCATTACATCACGTCTTAACTCAGCAAACTCAGTAGATTCAACCATAGTCATTGCCCTGCCGATTCGTCCAGCTGCAAATCTTGCTGCAAATTTACACTCGTAATCACCGATATTATCATAGTGGTCTTTAAGATATTTAATAACTACATCATCCTTAAGTGGCTTAAGATCAAGCACAACGCATCTTGACAGAATAGTCTGTAAGAAAACATCCGGATTATTAGCAAGAAGAATAACAATTCCATAAGCCGGTGGCTCTTCAATTGTCTTAAGCATTGCATTCTGTGCTGCAACAGTAAGCTTGTCTGCTTCATCAATAATGTATATCTTGTAAGGACTGCTGTAAGGCTTAATCTGCATATCCGATACAAGCTGGTCTCTTATATCATCAACACCAATACTTCCCGGCTTCTCATGTCCAACCCAGATAATATCCGGCTGATTCCTGCCTGCTGCCTGCACACAGGAATGGCACACCCCACAAGGCTCAACACCGCCCGCCTCACACTGCAGTGTCTGTGCAAATGTGCTGGCAATAAGCTTCTTTCCTGAGCCAAGTCCTCCGCTGATTACATAAGCATGAGATACCTTTCCCATAGATATTGCACTCTGCAAATGTTCTTTAATAGTCTCATATCCATATATATCTGAAAAATTACCCATACTTATTCCTCTTTTCATTACTTATCTGTAATATTATAACACATAATGCTCCTATGTTGAAATATCTAATAACAATCCCCTTATATCATCAATAGCTCCGACTATTGCAAGATGATCCTTTTCATCTTTTACCAGTTCTCTGGCAAGATTATCAAGATTCTCATCTACCATCTTAACAATTCCATACACCCTGTGTCTTCCCCTTCTGTCAAGAAAGTTCTCTCTTGAAAACTTGTGTGAACGGTTTACAACTTCATTTAGGAATCCCTTAACAAGCTCTCTGTACTTCTTCATATCCCTTATATCCATATGCTTTGCAATCTTTTCACCCTGCTCGGTAATTTCCTGCATCATATTTCCCAGTTTTTCCTGAAGGTCTTTCTCCTCAATATTGCTAATCAGTGTAAACTTAAAACTATCATCTGATTTTTCCTGTGCTTTAACCGGAGTGGTCTGATTAGCCGGTGCTATATCTTTAACCTTAATATCCATACATACCTCCTAATATGGCACTCTTAACTTCACTAATGCAATCCTCTAACTCTCCATTATTGCTAAATCTTCTTGTAATACCAGCCTTAGCAATATTCTCTTCTGAAAAATCCTCACTGTCTGCAAGAAATCTTCTGCACATTTCCTCATAGTGTGGATTATCCTGTTTCTGTTCTCTGTGGATAGCCCTTGTGAGTCTCAATCCATCTTCTACTTCAATGTATATCGGCATAATATGTTCTTTTCCATAGAATTCACAGAATTTATCATACGCTTCAAGCGTTCCTATAACCAGATACCTGTTACCACTGTTAAGGTTAATCTGTCCGTCATCAGCTGTAAAATACTTCCACACACCATACACAGTATTATATTCTCTCAGTTCAACAATCCTGCCGCTCTCCTGCATCTTAACAGCTGTCTCATCATTTACAAAAAAATACTCAACCCCATCGGTCTCCCCGGCTCTCATTGGTCTTGTTGTATACAATATAACAGTATTAAGCTTCAGACTTTCATCTTCAATTAGGTTTTTATATATCTTATCCTTACCAGACGCGCTTTTTCCCATAATAAATGCTATCTCAGGCATCTTATCTTTCCTTCCTTAAGACCGGGTACTTCCAGCCCGGCATTTATCGCACTCTTAATAATTCTGCATACATCACCGGTAATCCGCTCGCCTACATTAACAACAGGCATTCCCGGTGGGTATATAAGAACCGATGACATACTTATTCTACCACATATATCAGGTGAATTAACAGATAAATCTTCATATCCATTTTCATCCATTAAATCAATTGCATCTGACGGACACATACATACTTCCGGCTTGTTGTTAATCGCATACCCTAAGCTTTCCCCTACAGCATTTTCACTGTCTTTGCTTTCAACTTTCCAGCTTTCATCAATCTCCTTCAATGCACTAAGAAATCTGTCATAATACTCCTGTTTATCAGCAACTGAAGTCATTGCAATAACATATTTAAATGATGCCATCTCCAGCTGCACCTTATATTCATCCAATAACCTGTCATATAGGTACTTTCCATCATCACATATAAGAATAATCTTAGAAATATCATCACTGTCCATCAGCCTTATATTATTAAGTTTTGCGATATTTTCTCTTAAATTCTTAAGTCTGTTTATATATTCCTTAAAAATATAATCTCCCTGTCCTTCAATAATTCTCATACACCTGTCAATACTCGCCATAAGAATATATGAGGGGCTGGTTGTCTGATATATATTCCAAAATCTTTCCACTTTATCATAATCTACATAATTTCCAGAAATATGTAGAAGTGCAGTCTGTGTAAGTGCCGGTAATGTTTTATGAATACTGTTAATTACAATGTCAGCCCCAGCTTTTACTGCCGACTCTGGAAATTCCTCACTGAATTCAAAATGTGCCCCATGTGCTTCATCAACTATAAGTGGTATTCCTTTTTCATGCAGATAACTGGCAATCTCCCTTACCTCTGACACAACACCTTCATAAGTCGGAGAAGTTATAATAACCGCCTGTGCATCCCTATTATTTTCAACACATTTTCTAATCTGTTCTAATGATAGTCCTCTGTATATTCCTGTATCATTATCAACCTCCGGTATAACATATACTGGCTCTAACTGTGCCATAATCAATGCATTGTACACTGACACATGACAGTTTCTTGCAACGATAATCTTTCCTTTTCTTTTCGTCGCACCGCATATAGCTGATAATATTCCTGCTGTACTTCCATTTACAAGCATCAGTGTTTTATCTGCTCCATACAATTTTGCTGCCCTGTCAGACGCATTTTTAATAATACCATCCGCATTATGCATATTATCAAATCCGTCAATCTCGGTAATATCAAGTTCTGAAGTACTTGCATATTCAGTATTGCGCTTTCCTCCTGGCATATGCATCGGCACATAACCAGCTTTTGAATACTCTTCAAGTTTTTCCAGAATATCTATATTTCCCATCAATACAACTCCATTATCTCTTATTCTGTAACCGTAAGCTTTACTGTTACTTCGTCATGGCTTCCAATTGCATCAGTAACTTCATACTTAATATCATAAGTACCTGTCTGGTCAAATGTATATCTTCCAACAGTCACAATCTTTGCAGTAATATCATTCCCACAAGTATCAGTTGCAGTAACCCCGGTCATTACATCTACACTCTTACCAATATTTGTCTGAATGTCCTTTGCCCCTGCTATCTTAGCACTATAAGCATTCCATGGATTATTTGCATCAGGATCTGTAGGATCCCAGCCGGCATATGCACTGTCCTCTGGAATCTTTATAGAATCCGGCTTACCAAGTGGTCCAGGATTAACTGCATCATCATATATAGTTACACCTGTTCCCGATGGACAGTTATCATATATCCACTTTACATCCCTAACGCACATTCTAACGCATCCAAGAGAAGCATAATCACCAAGCTTATTGTACTGTCCATCCTCCAAATCACCCTTATTCATTGAATAATATGGAACAGAATGGAACAGATAACCTCCACTTATTCTGAATGCATAACGTCCATAAGTACCATCAACCATATATCCCCATTCGTACTTATCTGATGTTACATAATTCTCACCCACAATAGTTTCGTCGCCTGCTTTTCCACATGATGTTGCAAATGCTTTGACTGGTATAGTGTATTCTCCATTCTCATCAATCCCATACACTGTAGCACAGTTAGCAGCTCTGTTTACCTTAATAAAATATGGAAGATAAACACCTTCTGGTGCAATATATTCTTGTTCTTTTGATTCAGGCTCTTTATTATCAATCCACACAACTTCCCTTGCTGCAGTTGTCTCTTCTGTTGAAACAACTGTCTGTTCATCATTACTATCATGATTATCAGCCTGTTTTTTCTTATTAGAATGAGACAACATAATTCCTGCCGTTATTGCTCCTGCAATAGCAATCACAGCAACAGCAATAAAAATAACAAGTGGCAGATTTCTCCTGAACCATGACTTTCTTCTTTTCAAATATTTATAATTAATGTTTCCTTTTGACATAATATCCTCCTTTGTTTATTAAAAATGTGTGTTTATAAATGTTATTAACGCAAAAAAAGCTGTTTCATCACGAAACAGCTTTAAGTGCCTAGAACCGGAATCGAACCAGTGACACGAGGATTTTCAGTCCTCTGCT
>OGHW01002069.1_pt1 | contig 13243 bp, 9 predicted proteins | sample 1571641 | NCBI WGS metagenome assembly OGHW01 (sample SAMEA2582066, study PRJEB24529) | metagenome | biome: Human gut stool | place: China | collected 2011 | reverse complement strand
TTCATAAACTATCTGCTATACTAGGCACAATCATTATGGGCATCGGATCCTTTATGACCTGTTTAGCCACAACTGAAAGTACCATTACCCTTGGTAACGGCATGCTCGTGGTAAGCATTATTATGATGGGATTTGGGTACTCGAAATGGCAGCCGTAAAAAATTAATGTTTATATAAAATAAGAAAAAGCACTATCTACAAATAATAAGATAGTGCTTTTTTTGACCCCATTGGGGATTATTTAATTGACCATATTACTTCAGCCACGATGTTAATGCGAGCAACGATCCTAAAATATTTCCGTTTCCTAATGAGGATCATTTAATTTAACCTTAGACATACATATGCTACAAAGCTATTAGCGAATGGCTTAAAGTTTCCGTTCCCTAATGGGGATTATTTTATTTAACAACATAAATTACTGCATATCATTAACGATGACTTCCATATAGGATTTCCGTCCCCATCAGGGGATTATTTAATTTAACGTGACGTATGACGACATTATTTTTTTATAGTACATTACGGTTCAAATTTCCGTCCCCTAATGGGGATTATTTAATTTAACAGGCTAGAAAAACACAGGTGTTACACTGTATTAGTGGGCTTGTAGTTTCCGTCCCCTAATGGGGATTATTTAATTTAACCTGTTGACAAGAAAACGGGCGATATTACACTCGTATTAACTGTGTTTCCGTCCCCTAATGGGGATTATTTAATTTAACTTGTAATGTACCACCAAGGATACATGCTGGTCTATATAATGCTGTTTCCGTCCCCTAATGGGGATTATTTAATTTAACTAGCGTTAACATATGTAGCACCAAGGCTTTTAACTTTAGAAGCAGTTTCCGTCCCCTAATGGGGATTATTTAATTTAACGTTATGATGACATTATCGATATAGCCATGGATACTGATAGTATGTTTCCGTCCCCTAATGGGGATTATTTAATTTAACCATCGCAAAGCAGCGATGATTGTAAAGAGATATAAGAAGTAGTTTCCGTCCCCTAATGGGGATTATTTTATTTAACCTTACCTTGACCAAACAAATTATGTGTCATTACATAATCATACGTTTCCGTCCCCTAATGGGGATTATTTTATTTAACTTGGCTTCTGAGCGTTGCGTATCAATTCATACAATACGCTTGGCGTTTCCGTCCCCTAATGGGGATTATTTTATTTAACAAGATAATGGATTGTCTTTATGATTAATTTAGTATGTATGGGTATGTTTCCGTCCCCTAATGGGGATTATTTTATTTAACTCTGTCTTTGAAACCACAGGTATTTACTGATCGAAAAATGCAAAAAACGGCGGAGATTACAAAACCGACCTAAAAGGCACTTTAGTTCGCTAAAATAACGCCGATAAACCGCACCATTATCACAACGGCGCAGATTTGTTTTTCCGAATTTTAAATCCAGCTATATTATACCATAAATAAAAGAAATAGAACCATTAGCATTAGTGAGATAGCTCTATCAATATATCAAACTAAAAATAATGATTCTATTAATATACTATAAAGGGTAAGTGCTGTTCCAACTTTTCGAAGCATACATTACGGATTAAACAGGAGAAGTTTCAATACCATAAACGGTAAGTGCTGTTGCAACTACGCAAAATACACCAACATCAGTGTTGCCTGTAGCTAGTTTCAATACCGTAAACAGTAAGTGCTATTGCAACCTGGTGCTAGATGATTTTGGGGCCGAATACGATAAGTTTCAATACCGTAAACGGTAAGTGCTATTGCAACGAAATGTACAAAATTGCAGGTATTAAACCACCTAGCGGTTTCAATACCGTAAACGGTAAGTGCTGTTGCAACTGGTTGTGATAAACATGTATATGAAGCATATAAACAGTTTCAATACCGTAAACGGTAAGTGCTGTTGCAACAAGAAAAAGCACGAGCAAGAAAAGCGGTTAAAAACGTTTCAATACCGTAAACGGTAAGTGCTGTTGCAACGTGCCAAAGGCCTTTTCGGCGGTCTTAAAAAAACTGGTTTCAATACCGTAAACGGTAAGTGCTGTTGCAACAGCATACCTCAGTAGGCCAGTATTCATGGGGCTTAAAAATAGGTTTTGGCAAACCTCACACCGTAAACGGTCAGATTGAGCTCCCATGGGATTAAAAATGCCGATGAGCATAGGTAAATACTGGTGGTAAATAATTTTTCTAAGGTTACAGTAATTATAAGGTTTTTCAAATTTTGCGTCAATATTTAATTCATTTTCTTTTCATTATATTTTAAGGAAATACTATTAATAAAATTTTGATAGTTATTTTTTCGATATACAGTTTAAACAAAAGAACCCCCTAACATTTTGTTAGGCGAGTTCTTTTATTCTTTAAGGCATAAAGATCATAACTATATAGTTATGTTTTAGGCTCATAACCTCAATCTATAAATAAAATTTTGTATGGAAATCTTTATAAAAATAGGGATATAAATTTTTCTATATAGTCTCTACTTATACATATAAAATACATACTTATCTAATGCTTTTTTATATTCTTCTATAGTGTCATAGGTCACGGTACTATCTTTAATCCAATCTTCAAATTTCAGATCTGGTCTACTATAATCAAAGTCTTTGTAGGTCTTCCATATGCCACCATGTTGTTCTTCGTATTGTTCCCAGCGTGCTTCGCCAAAAGAAGCCATGGAAAGAGCTTTGTGATAATATTCTTTTGCTATTTCTATATTTCCTAACGTTTCATTAACTTGAGCTATTATATAGCAATCGAAGAAAGGCCATGTATATCCACTAGGTGCATCCTCCATAGGTTCTTTCTTATTAGGAAGAGCCATATCAAATTCTTTTTTATATTTCTCGGCTCGTTGCATATCTCCAAAATGAACAGCTAGCTTAATCATATAGTTAACACATAGCTCATAGGCATTTATGCCATAGAAAATAGGTATATAGTCCTGTTTTTCCCATTGTTCTGCCAATTCATTCCAAAATTCTTTATCAATATCATCTAAGTAGAACACCCACAACGCTTTCACCCATAAATAGAAATCTCTATTAGAATAATTTTCACAATATTTACCATCTTCACCGTATAACAGTATATTCTTTTGTACTTTGTAATCTGAATCTATCCCTAATATTGGTGGATACAACTCTTTAATATAACGCTCATAGCCAAGTTGATTATTCGTTTCTATGTAATAATGTAGCAATGCATAGCGTAAATGTTCTGTATTAAAAGCATGTTCTGGATCTTCTAAATTCTCAAAAATAGAATCTATATGTTCTTTATACAAAACTGGGTCTTGCTGTTGCATAATCATTAAATCTTGTAGTATTGCCTCTATTCTTTCATCTCCTAAACAAGCATAGGCTAGTGCTCGATACCACTGAGATATGCGAGATACTTTCACCAAATACTCAACTTGCCAAATATCTGTCGCAGAAATTTGTACCTTTGCAAGTTGCACATCTAACTTGTCTACAATCGGTAAAATATCGGCATACATGTGTCTATTAAAAGCATGTTGACATGCATCAATCATACAATAAAATGTACAGCACAGGCGAACGTCTAGAGTTAGTACAGTTGCTAAGTCTTGCTGCTTATAAATGTCTCGTCCATCTATCTTTTTTTCACATATTTCCTCAAAAATAGACTGCACTGCCTCATCATAGGTAAGTATAAAGTTAAGATACTTCTTACGCTGCTCATTTTGAGGAGATAACTGAACTAACAGTTTCTCTCGTGTGAGGTCTTTTACAAGGTTATCAAGTAAAGGTCCTACAAGATGTTGTTTCTCATAGCCGATTACTCCATCGTCATAGGATGGAAACTCATCATTATAAACATTAAGAATCTGTAAATAATCATGTATAGCATAAGCATCTAATATTTTATCTACCCAAATATTACATTCATCATAAATGGATATGCTAAAACATCTATTGTTAATCATAAAACACTTATGTAAACTACAACACATCTCACAGACAAATGGATCTTCTGTTAAAGCAGCTAACTGTTCACTCTCTGTATCACCTTCCATTGCTTGTATCATGTAAGCACCAAAGGCATCAGCGATTAATAGGAACTCTGTATTAATTATCGTAGGTTCGTCCATGGTATGGGTATTGGAAATTGAGGAAACCGACAATGGAGATGGTACTGCTTCACGCTCGAGATCTTCCAAAATCTGTTGAACTGTTGTGACAGATAAGGGGGTATCAATATGAAATGCACCGTCTAAATAACCCCAAAAAGCATCCGGTGAAAAGAAGGCCTTTAAAAAGTATCTAAGCATATGATCGAATATATACTGAGTCTCCTCTTCAGGCCCTTCATGTGTTGGGAATAGCAAATCCCTACCTCGATGGCTTTTATACATAGGATATATTGTATAGTGTCCATCACGAGGTTCAGATAATAATGGTTCCCCATTATAGGTACCGTGCCGGATAAACTCAGGCAAACAATTGATGACTTCTGTTCGCAATTCCTCTATAGGCTTTCCCCAGTCATTGCAAAGTGCTTTTACAAAAGCACGAATACGTTTACGTTCTAAATCATACCTTTCTCGAGCTGCCTCCACATCCTCTTGTTCATCTTCTAAGAAACATCGATCTGGTACATAATAATCCAAAGCAAGCAAAAATGTCGTTGTTTCTTTTCCTTCTATGGGTGGAAACAACGATTGGCGAATATCATTAAATATACCTGTTGTACTTAAGGTTAAAAATCTCATAAATCCTCCCTGTTCATACTACTACATAAAACAAACACTCTTTATACAAACGATTTAACATATAACAACCAATTCCTCAATTATTACATTCAAATCTTGTTTCTCTATTTAACACCACCCTATACAACTGCATTTGCTTTCGCTTCGACAGCCATTACCGTCATGCCTAGTTTCCGCAGATGATTAATCACCTCAGGATTGTCTTCGTGAAAGCATAATTCCTCGGGTTCACAATCAAAGAGCACACCGAAATCTTGCACCCCGTGGGCCACATCATTCTCGGTTTTATTGCTAAAGCGTATTGCCCTGTAATCAGTAACCATATGGTGTCTTAGCAACATACGAATCCGTTCAGGATTGGCCGCTGTCCATAAGGCACATCGCTCACTGCCATATGTGCTGAGCACACGAGCTACAAAGGGATTTAACTGAGACATATCCAAGTGGCTTTCTACATACGCCTGTTTTAGGGTAGCAATATGAATTAAATCATACTCTGACAGCTGTGGATACCAGTCTTGTATAATGTCACGAGTAATGCGTGGCACCACCTTACGAGGTTCTAACGTCACACATGCCAAAGCGTGTACATAGCCAGCTGTATTTAATTCGTCGGTAAAGACCAATGTATTATCTACATCTACAATGTGAAACATGAGAACCTCCTTTAGTCATATATATCAAAATAGTTTTTGCTGTGCCTCTAGTGCTGGATTTACAAGGCTTACCAGGTCTTCCACCGTTATCGATGTATACCCTGCTCCCCCTACTCCACTTAGATTTGTCACCAATTGTTTTGCTTTTTGCTGTGAAAGTAGGCTACGGTTCAGTTTCATCTCAAGTACTTCGCCATCTGTCGTTTCATCATACATGACACAGGCTAGATGACCATAAGAGTTGGCTTTCCCCATGGCGTGACGGGAGCCACTATCTCCATCTCGACCTTCATAGCTAGCGATGAGTACAACGGCTTTAGAGAATAGTGCTTGCAAACGATCTCGCTCTACATAGCGATTAATAGCTTCATGACGACTACGTGGCCCATTGTAGTATTCAGAAATAACAAGACCACCTTTTTCGATAATTTCCTGAGCCATGTCCCGATGGGCTGCTGGTGAAATCGCATCTAACGGCGATGGCAAGATGGCAATAGTCTTTCCGCCACGCTCCATACATACCGTATGCCCGATGGCATCACAACCTTTAGCAAGGCCGCTTACAATGTGCTGACCGTGATGAACTAAATACTCAACAATCTTGCTTTCACGAGCAATGAGAGCCTCATTCGGCGTTGTATAACCGATGACCGCCACATTGCGATTTAAATCGCTCAACAGAGACAAGTCACCCTTATAAAACAAAAGATAGGGACGATCGCCCTTAGGGGCACTTTCATTAATAACTGGAAACTCCGCATCAAAGCAGCATACTGCACCGTCCATCCAGTCCATATCATCCACCGCTACAGATAATTCATACACCACGTCATCGATGTTAGGAATGTCGCTCATCATGGCGAGAAATTCATCCTCTGTTTTCCAGTTATCGTGAAAGCCCTTTCTCGTTGTAATGCGACTCGTCGTATTATGGACGGCCCAAATTTTTAAAGCTATCGGTGAAATGTTCATATTATGCCCCTTTTCTATAAGAAGAACGACGGTAGGTGTACGCTACAGCGTAGAATACAACACGAGCTGCGCCCGCATCATATAACGCCTGAATACAATCCTCATCAACGTTCACTGTTTTTGTATAAATATCATCAATTAAAATAACAGTTTTCCCTCGAACTAAATCGGAAGCGATATGACAAGTGTCATTTGTAATCCCTACATAGGGCTCGCTACCACAATTATCAAAGCCTGGTAAAAATTTATGAATATGTGTTGTCTTCGTATCTGTATGTCGCGTAATACATCCAATGCCATCTGTGATACCTGAGTATCCGTTAGCCTGTAGTATTCTGACACACTCTTGTACCGCATCGCGGAAGCCTAATTGATTAGGTGACATAAGTGCTTTCGATCGAGGTACAACGGCAACAACCGCCTCCTCAAGACCTTCAGCTTTCATAATATCCGGTATATCCCTTCTCACTCTATCATACACTTCCTGACGGGCAGATTTTAGGACACTAGGACAATAGTTGTTCAATGTATTTTTTAAGGTATTAAGAAAATCAGGATTTCCTGGCTCACGAAAGCGCAAATACAAGTCACGGTAATAACCAACACAATCACGAGATAAATATTCATTGCTAGATAAAGTAAAACGTCTAATTAACTGTTCCATATGAACCTCCATGTATAAAAACTACATAATTATTGTTAAACCTGTGAGGTGTCCATCACTCAATTTCAAGCCGTCAAGGACGGTCTCCAAACAAAGGAGATTTATGTGTGTAGAGAGGAGAAAATTTATTTTTAAAAGGAGAACTATCATGCTACTTGATGTTTCAACCCCTCAGGTTTAACTTGTGTGTTCATTATACGAGTTATACGAAAATGGAGATAATCAAAAAAACTAGGAACAAAAAAGAGGTCTCAAAGACATCTATAACAGATGCCTTTAAGGCCTCTTTGATTGAGAGTAACTATATTTAAACTCCAATTGAGTTCAGTTTGTATGGGGTATAAACCCTATTTGTTTTGTAAAGTCACACGCACTTGGCCAAGACTTTGGCTAGATAATCTACCTATACCACAATGCTGGCCGAAAAGAGCCAAAATAGTGATGAGTTGGTTTTCCTCTTCTGTAAGCTTTGAGATATTAAAGGTAAACTTACCTACAAAACCCGTAAGACCACGATCACGACCATAAAATACTCGCTTTGTATAGCCTTCCCAGCGTTCAAGGGTAACCTTTTCAACAACTGTCCGTATTAAATCCTTATCTAATACATCAGTCATGTCACCAGCATTCCATTTATCCACAAGAGAGGAGAAAATAAGACTTGCTGTAGGGAACGTTATATCTCCATGTGTTCCATGAAAAGAAGTTGGCATCATAACGTCAAAGGTAATTCGTTTCACCTGTTTTGCAGAGAGTCGGCGGCTGATGAGCTCCAGTTCATTATCTACTTTCAAAGGTAAATTGAATGGCACTCCATACCGAATCCCTATGATGGTAGTACGTAAAGGCCCAAAGACTACCTCTAATTCTTTAGGTATCCCTTCTAATAAGCCCCACAACTCACTATGCCATACAGAAATGTGCAAATATAAGATATCCCCACGTCGAATGGAATTATCTTGACGAGATTCTTTGAAGGATAACTGTACTCTAAAGGGCTTTATCCCTTCCATATCATGCCACCATGTAGCCTCATCTGCATCTATATGGCTAAAAATAGAGAAGAGTGCTGCATGTAGATATCGCCCAGAAAAGACAGGCAAGCTGCCTCTATTCTGAGCCTCTAAAGCTATAGTAACTGTGCCGAGCATTATTTTTTACTCCAAGCTTTAATAAATTCACTTGGTGTACCTAATTTAACTCTTTTTTTGAATCGTTCATGTTCGTCATTATCAACCGACATCATAGACACTGCTTCGCTCCACTTTTCAATCGGTTTTTGACCATTTGCTAAATTCCAATCCATCATAGTTAATAATTCACTAAGCATTGTATCAGAACTTGATTGATTTTCTCCAAGAATATTGTTTCTATACTTCAAAAAAGCATCTATAAAGGTATCTTTTGAAATATCTATTTCTCCTAGCTGCCAAGCGTTATTGTCAAACAATGTATTATATCGCTTATCTCTATCCAAGATATGTAAAGAAGAGTTTAGTTTGATACTACCTAAACCAATTGATTTTCCCTTACCTAATTTATAGGAAATATTTTTCTTTTCATCAGCCGCTGTGTCAAGTTCTAACCGATCAAGATTTAAAGTTAATAATAATGCACCTAATTCAATATCACTAAGATTATCAAAATAAATTCTACTTTGAAATGTCATACCAGAATCAATAGGCTGAATATATTTTGAAAGTTTATCCCCCTCCTTAACCGAAGTATTCTTCCAAGAATTCGCTTTTTTTGTCGGCTGGTGCCAATATAACTTATACCCTCTAATAGTAGCGTCATCATTATTCCAATTCTTACATTTATCAGTCTTTGAATTCTGGTTTAAATAAAATTGAAAAGAGGTTGGTTTCGGTCCAATCAATGGATGTGGTTTACCGCACTCACACCACTTAGGCTCATTACATAAATGAGCTTCTGAAAAAGATACTCGTCCGGCCCAATCACGAGAACGACCTAAAATACTTTCTGTTAAATCTACAACATCCTTTTGTTGTTTCAATGCTGTTGACAAATGATTACCAATACTTTTATCATATGGAATACGATAAAAACGGCCATGTCCGAAATGCTGTACCTTACCATTTTCTATCTTATAAAAACAAGGAACTACATAAGTTATATCTAAACAGCCTGTATAGCCTTTTGCCACACTTCCTGATTTACCAGACTTACCATTCTTATCAACTTTATCGTTATCTATTTCCAATAAATTTATGGTGTTTCTATTACTATCAAAATTATAGTTATTAATAACCTCTTCTGATATTAATATTCTACCATTAGCAAAATCTCTTGGCTTAAAAATACGCACAAAAGAATTTTTATTTGCCATTGTCCCTGTATGAATATCTACATAACTATCTTCCCAATCAATACTAGCATTACCATTTTTATCTTTTAGATGAGGATACTTTTCATATTTCAAAGATTCAAAATCCGCATTTACTACATAAAACTTATGATCTACTGTCTTCATTATAAATCCAGCTTTAGCCTTAGTTTTAGAGGTCCATTTACCATTAACACGACAAGATTCAATCATCTTACTTTGATAATCTGTTATAGCCGATCCCACTTCTCGATAGAATAAACGGTAATCCTCAAAATCCCCAACACCAGATTTACTATCGTAAGCCTTAAAACCACTCGCAGTTACAATCTTTAATATCTGTTTAATCATACTTTTTATGCTACTACCGGGAATAATAGGATTGTCATTACCACCAAAGAACTCTTGATATTCTTCTCCATTCTTCGTAACAACATTACCACCAATAAATAGAGGCGTTTGCGTCAAAATATCAATATCTATATAGCCTGAATTTTTGCCATTAGTTAAAATATGTTGTTTATATAACTCTTTATTGTCTTTACTAGAGTCTAATGTAAAGAATTCTGCAGGAATAACTTGTTTAGGCAAACTTACAAAATTATATGGCACAGATACTGGTTCAGTAGATTTCTGTTGATCTTTACTACTATAACTCTGATTTCCTCCATTATTTTTTGCCATACGGACCTGATACTCTTTCATTCTTTGAGCTTGTGTTTTTGCCATACTACACCTCCTTATCTACAATCTTGACATACCGATAGTCGGTATAGCTTGCTTGATAGTTGTCTAGATAGCCAATATAATTGCGTGTTGTTAAATAGTAATATGGCTTTGATGTAGATACTGGAATAATTTGTGAAAGTTTACGCCCTGTATCCACTAAATAAGTAAAACCTTCTACTCGATTAATCTCGCTATATCCAGCATTATTTTCTCCAATAAGACGAGATGTAGAATCTACATAGCTTACAGATTCACCCACTTCGTCACTAATATAACGATATAGTACTTCACCATGTTGTATAGTGAGTCTTAATTCTTCAACATCGTTAAAGATTCGCATATCTTGTAAGAAAGCTAAATCAACATCAGTTGTACCATCAGAAAATAAGAATCCACCTTGTCTGTAATATCCCCATTTCACTTCGTGCACTGACCAAGTAATAACACGTCCATCATACTTCATAAGATCTTTTGCAGTAGATAACACATTTACTTCAGCTTTAAGTCCACATGTGCCACTAGTTTTTGTATATACGCCTTCATGGCTATTTAATTGCTTACTCATGAGCCCCCTCCTTAGCTGAAACCGTATCTTCTTTAAACTGATGTAAGGATTGAACTAATGCTTCTAAAGTCTCCTCTTGCCCCTTTGTAACCTTACCACTATCATCAATTACATAGCTTTCACCATTATATTGAATCGTAACAGATTTTCCCTTTATACGACCACAACCAATTGTGCGATTAGCGCCCATTGTAACTTGACCACTCATTAAGTCCTTTACGAGAAGCATTGCAAGACCTGCTTCACTATTACTACAATCTTTAATTCTTATGTGCAAAGGAAACGTTAGTTTTGCACCTTTTGTATTTCGTAGAGGATGATCAGCAAACAAGGCTCCATTCATAACACCGCCAGTAAATCTGTCAACACGAATGCGATGCTGTTCTTCTTGAGTGTAAGCTGTATCAAAATACACCTCATTAACCAAGACACGCCCCTTATGGCTCTCCTTAGTCTTATCATTACTATAGCCAAAAAGCTTATCAGTCATTGTAGTACCACGACCTAGTACATTTAATATACGACTACATTGATGACGTAATACACCTTTAATAGACGTACCAGGAATAAATAAAGTCAGTGACTTATTATCCCAACCAGCCTCAAAAATAGATTTAATAAGAATCGTATCCTCTAAATAGCAATCCATATCAATAATAAGGTCATTCTTTTCTACATTAGGTTTCTCAGGAAAAGTAATAGTTGTACCTGATTCATTCAATAGCCAAGACTGTACGTTCTTTGGTTTTGTAAAATCATAATGCTCTAAAGAAATTCCTTCACAAGCAATACAACCAAAGCCATTTACCGTACGAGCTCCGATAGAAATACCGTTTTTTAATAAGTTTGCTAATGTTATAAGAGTATCTTTAATTATATCTACTTGATTTTGATGGCATTCACGAATGATACAATCGATACGCAATCTACCATGGGCACCTGATTCAATGACTTCAAAATCATATTTTGCCCCATCTTTGGTGACACCCAGTACATCATCAATACAAATTCCATCACGAACAGAAACATTTGTATTTTCTAATGGAATATCATTAATTTGAAGTGCACTTTGTGCACCCTTATGTTCATCTATAGAGCCAAATAATACATTGTTTAAAGTTCTTTTAGGATCTTTAATCCCTTCAATATCTTGAATGGTTTGACGCAATACCCCTGCTAGAGATGTACCAGGAATAAATGGTTGCCCATCATGATAGGTTACCACGATGTCATCTACTGTATCATTTAAAATATCATTATAGACACCTGCCCGAATGATAAGTGGACTTAATAGTTTAACAGTGCCGGTAAGAGTATACCGCCCCATGATTTTTGCAGAATTTGACATACGACGGCCCCCTTACTGAATCTTTCTAATATGTCTAAAGAAATACACCCAATATTCGTAAGCTACAACCTTTGAAAACTCCTCTTTATCAATACCAATCATCTCAACTAAATCAGCAGGAATTTCATAGTAAGAATCTTTTGTACGAGACTTAGATAAGCAAGTTTCTAATAATATATCCTTATTAAATGTAATAATATAATCCACTAGATTTACATATCTTTCGGCTTCATTTGTATACTCATGTTTTATATTGAATGGTTTTAAATTTTTTGCCAATATCTTATCATCATCTTTTATTTTGGCTACAAAATCCTTCAATTTTTCATAACCTGTTTTACGTTCCCTACCTAGTTCAAACAGTAGAACAGTAGTAAAATGCTTTACTTGGCCACCTACATTAAATTTTGGTTTAATATATATATCTACATCCTTAGCAGCGCGCAAACGAGCATTTACAATAACTTGTTTTTCCAATACTTTTTTTGCAATATCTTGGGTTGATGTATGTAAAGACTTGAGCTTAGGTGCTTGTTCTTCACCTAATTTCACTAGCTTAAATTCGCCAGGAGTCCACAAACGGCCTTGACCATAGCCTTCTTGAAGGCGTGTACCCATGCCGTTATACAAGATATGTTGTAATTTCGCTACATCATCTTGAGACCAACCAGATTCCTTTACAAGCTCTACGATACTACCAGCAGATGCAGACGCTTCAGCGCTACTACGAACGCCCCAAATACTATTAAAGCTTTGCTCCTCTTGATAAGAAGCAAACACAGTACCTACCGAGATATCTGAACCAAGCGGTTGGACTGCTTGAGCTACTACATGACCAATAGACTCATTACCTAGCACTAATGGCGTATGAAGTCTTACATATACAGAGTTACCACTATTTACTGGCGTTGGAACAACTGTAATATCACCAATTTCAACGAGACAATGACCATATTCAGTGCGACGAGATCGACCAATATGACAATCCAACTGTTTAGGGAATTGACGAACAAACTCTTCTAATACAGCTTTAGGGCCCACCACAGAGCCTACAAACACTTGATTTGGCTCAAGGTATTCATAGTTAAAGATATTACCATCTTTACTGCGACCTTGCACACGTTCTTGCTCTAAGGAACGAGACATATGTAACTTAATAGCCGTTTCAATTTGTACAGGGCTACATTCCTTGCCATCTACAACAACAAAACCTTTAATGCCTG
>OGHW01002067.1_pt1 | contig 13252 bp, 12 predicted proteins | sample 1571641 | NCBI WGS metagenome assembly OGHW01 (sample SAMEA2582066, study PRJEB24529) | metagenome | biome: Human gut stool | place: China | collected 2011 | reverse complement strand
TTGCAAGTAATCTCTGTACTGTAACATATCCCTGTTTCGTGCTTTGCCTTACTCCTGTCTTTGTTTTCAAATATCGGTCTACCAGTTCACAGACTGTCATCTGTCCGTCTACGATATTTATAAGCAAAGGGAGTATCATTATCACAGAACAGTCGCAACCACGGAATTACCACAATTCCTCTTTTGCATGGATGGTATCGCTCCCGGCATCTCACATCAGGCAGATCAATCAAAAGAATACCTGATAAGCTATCTCCTTTGTGTCTGCCCTACCGATCCTGGCGCATCTGCGGCACGGCACAATGCGTAACTGTTCCTTACGTCCAGTGAAATCATCATATTCAGTTGTCCGTGTCTGAAAGGATTATTTCCTGTGGACACATCTAAATTATAAAAGTGGATTTTGAAAAATGGTAGACTATTTGTTCCGATATAAATACTGATTTTGTCACGGTTTAGCGTTAAACATCATTTTCACATTACGGATTATATTCTTATCCTTAGTCTGCTCCTATAAACAAAATAAAAAGGTAACTAAGAATTTTTTCTCAATTACCTTTCATTATCGTTCCATACAACTTATGACGGATAAAAACAGGCTATACCCTCCTACAGATTTTTATCACAACTCCTATCCTCCCCTACAGGAATCATCATTCATTTTTTTGAAGTTCTTTCACCACTTTTTGTGGGATCACAAAATGAAGTGTTCCCATGGAAGCCGGTGCTACATCCCCCTCTGCAAAGCAGATCACTATTTCATCCTTTTCATTGATATAAAACTGTTGGTTTTCATCAATCTTGTCAAACAATGCTACCGGTGTATCTGTATCCAGAAAATACACATTATTTTCATCCTTTTTCATATTTTGGCGCATCTGTTTCTTGATCTGTGCCGTAAGTACATCTACATAATCCGCATTCTCCGGGAACAGATTCGATAATTCCAGCAGGTTTCCGGTACTCTTTTCTATCGTATAGAAGGCATCCGCCTGGTATCCATCTGCCTGGGAGGAGAACGCAGACAGCATAACACAATAATATTTCGAAGAGTTCGTGACCACCTTGCTATCCACGGTCAGAGAGGAGTAGCCCAACGCCCCGACCTGCTTCTTAAATTCTTTGAGCAGCTTCTCGGTCTTTTGCTCCATCTGCGCATTGATCTCTTTGACTGATCTGTGCGCCTGTTTTCCGGTTTTCTCGGAGTCATCCATCCCTGCCTTATCTGCATAGATTTTATTCCATTTTACGTCTGCACTATGCCTTCCATCATCAAACCGGTATTCCCGGAATGTAACCAGCTTAAAGTATTCTCCTATCACCGGCAGACTCTGCATGGCATAAGCCGTTGCTTTATTAAGATTTGGAAGCAGAATACTCAATGCTAGCATGGCTGCCATACCGGCAGCAACATACCATCTGTGAGAATGTTTCTTCCTGACAGCACAAGCAGCATAATCTGCTTCCTTCACATAGCAGTCCCGTATTCCTCCCATTGCCTGCAGCAGTTCCTTGCTGCTGATTGTATTTTTGATCCTTCGGCTCATCTGATTCCTCCATTCCATGCATTTGAAAATTCGTTACTATCCGTTCTATCGGTCAGACACTGCATGATATTCCTTCATCAGCTTTGTATTTTCCATAATAAATGGCTTTGCCGTATCCTGCCCCCATTCCGTGTCATACATTCCCATCAGATAATCATTCAGCTGTTCTTTGCTTTCAAAACGGGTTACCTGATAAGGAAGTTGGAATGACAGCTTTTCAATAAACAGATATTTATGATTCTTTGTCGGCACCAGCACGCCGGTATGACCCACAAACAGTTCATTTTCCGTTTTGCTGAAACTGGAATGCAAAACGACGCTGATCAGGGTTGCCTTTGTCTTACCGGAAACAGAAATCTTTTTGTTTTTCCAATCCTTTGCCCAGATTGCTGCATGCGTTGCCACATTCTTCGTATATTTCGTCTGTACCGTAGAGAATACACTTTCAAATGCTTTCCTCTGCTTTCCTGAAAACTTCTTCGTTGGTGCATTCTTTAACGCATCCTGATCCATAAACAGCTGCGACGGATTCGCTTTTCCGGTATTGCCGACCTTAATATAGTCCTTCATCAGATCATAGGCAGTGATCCTGCAGTTATAACCGATAAACAGTTTATTCTTCTTCAGCCAGAGCTTACTGATCCGGTTTTCGTTATATACCGGTGGCTTTTTCCCCATCTTTTTGAAGCCTTTTTTTACCAGACTGGTATTTTTGATGGTTTTATTGTAGCTTACGACATCTTTCAGCCAGGCATCTGCTGTTTTGGCAGAGATTCCCGCTGACAAAAGAGCACTCCTTACTTCTTTTCGCGACTTTGTATCTACAAGATTGGAATATGCCGGCTTCTGTTGTTCTGCCGCCACAGACACCTCTCCTGCCGCAAACATACTGACTAACATTGCTGTCAATAAAACATAACACAGTATCTTTTTCTTTGACATAACTATTACCTCATTTCTTAATGCAGTCCTGATTTTTTCACAGGCTTGTTTCTAAATATGATATCCTTCCTTTTGCAAATGTATCTTTAAGGACTTCCGCATACGGTGCAATCCCACCTTGACTGCGGACTCCGTCATATGAAAATGCTCTGCAATCTGGTATATCTCATCCAGATAAAAATACCTTCGGACAAAGATCTGTCGTTTTTTTGACGGCTGTCCGTCCAGATACCGGTTGATTGCTTCCTCCAGATCCCTCCGGTCCATTTCCTCTCTCACATTATCATGTGCCAACGATACACACTCCTTTAATTCCTCCAACGACTGATCCACACTGTCCCCACAGCGTTTTCCGGCATGCAGATGATCATATCGGTTGATTGCCAGATTTCTGGTGATTTTGCCCACATATGCCGACAAAATCTCAGGTACTGTCGGCGGAATGGACTCCCACAGCTTCAGCCAGGTATCATTTAGGCACTCCCTGACATCCTCTCCATTTCCTAAAATACGATAGGCGATGGAACTGCAATATCTTTCATACTTGTCCGCAGCATTTTTAATGGCAGCCTCATCACGGCACAGAAATTGCGCAATAATCTCCCGGTCATCCCATGCCATTTGTTCCCCCTTTGAATTGTATGATGATTCTGCCATTTTTTCCTCCTTTTGCCACTGCAGGTCTACTCCTCCTGATTCTTTGTAATGCATTTCCGGCTGTTGTTGTCGATTGCATCATAATATAGTTTTGCATAGGCTTTGCATCCGGAAGAGGTCAGATGTACTCCATCGGATACAAACCACTTCGGGTGTCCTTCTGCAAGAGATGCCCAGTCAATAATCTGCACATTTTGGTATTGCTCTGCCATGGATCGGATCTGGTGATTAGACTCTTCCTGCCACTGCAAATGCTCCCCGAAGGCTGTGACCCAATAGATCTTCCGATCCTTTCCAATCGCACGGATCAGCTCTTTGCCGACAGCATCAGAAAAGGTTCCGTTCGTTCCCAGCGCAAGCACGACCGTATCTCCTAATTTCCCTTTTGATTTCAGGTCTTTAACAATATCCTTCGCCTGAATAACCTGTCTGGATACCTTGGCATCAATCAGACAGTCCGGCAGCTTTTTCTTTACTTCCCCGGAAGCACCAAGCAGAACGGAATCACCAATTGCGGTAATACTCTGCCCACGGATGCCGGCATTGTCATCTCGATCCGTTTTCTCTAAGGGAGCCTTTTTTATCTTTTCTGTTTCCCCGGCAGCCGGTGCTTTCTCTTTTGAAGCTTTTCCCTCGTCAGAAATTCTCCTGTGTTGTTGCTGTGCCATTGCCTGTGCTTTTACGGCAGTATCCTTCGCAGCTTCCCCCGGCAGCTGATACGCAGTGATTACACAGACAGCCAGTACAATACAGGCTACAGAGAATCCGGTACTGGTATAACCTATGACAACACCCTCCCCCTTCGGGTTCTGTTTTTTCTTATATTGAAAAAGTACCATCAGTCCATGCATTGCAGATGCCGCAAAAACCATCAGTATCATCTGTACACACCAGGATACCGGACCAAAGTTTTTCTTATAATACCCAAACAGGAAAATAATCGGATACATCCACAGATAAAGCTCATAACTTATTCTTCCTACCCAGGCAAAGGGACTTTTGTCCAGCCATTTTCCCATACTTCCCGCCGGAATCAGCAAAAGAATCAGTGCACAAAGTATCCCATCTGCAAACATTCCCCCTTGGTATATATACGGCATCTGCCCTTCCGCTATGAAATAGGTTCCCGTCATCACCACGAGCCCTGCTGCTGTCAGGCTGTTTCTAAACCATAACGGCAGCCTTCTTTGTACAAAAGATATCACATTCTTCTGAATCATTGCAATAAATATTCCCAAAAACAGGGCATATATTCTTGTATCTGTCCCATAATAAAGCCTTGATACATCCTCTGTCGGACGATAGAGAATGCTCATACGAAGTCCACCAAGAATCACCAGAACAAGCACAGCTGTTCTGGCAGCCGTCATGGATGTATGCTTCTTCAGTTTCCGAAGAAGCCAAAACAACAGCGGCCACATAAGATAAAACTGCATTTCTATGGCAATCGCCCACAGATGTGTGTATGGTGACTGCTGGCTCATCCTTGCGAAATAAGATGCATTCTGCCGGATCTGCCAGAAATTATTATATCCCCCAACAACGCTTAAAACCTCACCGCCCTTGCCCTTTGCCACCTCCGGCATACTGACCGCCAGAATGCCCCACACTGCAATGATCATAATGAGCAGAGGAGGATAAATCCTTATACAACGCTTTTTATAAAATCTGCCTGCTGCATATTCCCCATGTTCCAGGTCCCATACGGATGTTTTATAGATCAGATATCCGGACAGTACTAAAAACATATTGACTCCGAGAAAGCCGCCCGGAAACCGCCCCGGCATTACATGGTAAAGGACAACTCCCAATATAGCAAAACCCCTTAACGCATCCATCCCTTCTATGTGCCGTTTTTTCTTTTGTTCCTTCATTTTCCTGCTTCCTTCCTACTGCAATAAGTTTTTTTGCGCGCTATATATTATGACAGCAATTTGAAACAAAAGGTTACATTTTTATTATTTTTTTTATTAAGAAGACAACCAGCCTCATTATGAGGCATCATTATGTAAATTTGTTTCATTAAAAAAATCCAAAAGTTTTTCTCGGACTACACTTTGGTTCGTAATGTCTTCACGCCCTTTCTGTGACCACATCCGTATTATAATCCGCTTTTACATAACTGAACAGAGTATTTGTTCCGATACAAATGATCAATTTATTCCGATATTCCGGACTATAAACAAACGATCTTTGCTCTATCTATTTTCCCGGCAGTATACGAGATCAATCTTTTTAATTTAGGAATCATTCCCGTACTGTTATTGCCAAATCAATCTTTCTATAACTGTCCTGCCTTTCTATAATTTTTAATTTCCCACTTCTATCCCCTTATCCATTTCGTCTTTTGTTTTTCCGATATTCACTTGGTGCGGTTTTATAGCGTTCTTTAAACACTCTGTTAAATGTTCTCTGACTGTCAAAACCGCTGTCCAGACAGATATTCAGGATCGTATTCGGTATTTTCTCCCTGCAGGCGAATCACAGACATAGACCATTTTACATTTCCTGCATGAACATCCGGAAATTGTTTCTTTAATATATATTTTTTTATTCACCGCATTAGGCAATCAATAAAATACCTTCTGTGTCTCATTATCTTCCGTCCTTGTATTACCTTGAAACCATCATACATTTTTGCAAAGAAAATGTCCATAAACAGAAATGGACAAAATATGCACAAAATGATACACTAAAGTAAATACTGTTTTAGTTCTTCTCAAATATTGACTACTTGTAGTCAGATATTTAGGAAGGGCTAAAACTATATGCGCGTAGCTCTCACCGAAAAACCGTGGATTTTGAGGTGGCATTCACTTTATAACTCCGGTTCACCATTGACTGCTAACAGTCAGACATTTCACTTTCCAAAGGAGGACTCAAAATGTATATAAATTCCGGTTATCACAACCACTCCCTTATCGACTTCAAAGACAAAAGCCGACCACTTATTGTAGGAAGCTGTGGCACCTATCGCCTATCCTCACACCCAAAGCTTCCAACTTATCGTCCCAGAGGAAGACTTGACTTTCAAATCATATATATAGCAGCCGGACGAGCTCATTTTCATTTTGACAACGCAGATGACGATACTGTCGTTACAGCAGGAAACATAGTACTTTACCGCCCCAAGGAATTCCAGAAATATGAATACTATGGCATTGATAAAACAGAAGTTTACTGGGTGTATTTTACCGGAAGTGATGTAAAGAACATTTTAAAAAATTATGGTTTCCCGAATGACCAGCGTATCTTCCATGTTGGAACATCTCTGGAATACGAACGTATTTTTAAACGCATTATTTTAGAATTGCAAAGATGTCAGGATGATTACGAAGAAATGCTGACACTGCTGCTACGCCATTTACTGATCATTTTTCACCGGGAGCTTACTCGTAAACATGTACTAAAAAACGAATACCTCGATCATGAAATGGACACTGCAACGTCCTATTTTAACGAAAACTATAACCGTGATATCAACATCGAAGAATATGCTGTTTCCATAGGAATGAGTGTCAGTTGGTTTATTCGGAATTTCAAAAAATTTACCGGTACAACACCTATGCAGTTCATCACCTCCATCCGAATCACTAATGCTCAGATGTTATTGGAAACCACAAATTACGCCGTAAATGAAATTGCACGCATTGTCGGTTATGATAACCCACTGTATTTTAGCCGACTGTTTCATAAACAAAAAGGCTGTTCACCATCTGAATATCGAAAACTTTTAAAATGAGCCAATAAAAGAGGCTCTTTGAGTGAATGATTCTCATGATCAACTGCTCCAGCTCTTTTACCGGCAAATAAGCTGCCTGCACCGGAATCAAAACACTGTCCGATGCTGTCAGCGAATTGACCGTTATCATTCCTAAACTTGGCATACAGTCAAGTCCCTCTTTATGGATGGATGATTCCTTTCGTTACATCCACCTCCTTGTCCATGATGATCTGCTCCATGATACTCGGAAGTGCAACTTCCCGTTCATCCGGATTTTCAATTCCGATAGATTCCCGGCTTGTCCCACGATTTAAAATTTGAGACATCAATCTTTTATACTGCTCATCACCTAGACTATGTATCTGTTTTAAAATCTTAATATCCGCCCTAGTGACTTCATAATCCATATCTGCATCTTTATATTCCGGGTCAATTCCCTCCCCCGTTAAAAGCTGTTCAGGAGTAATATCTAATGCATCACATATTGAAAGCAAACAATCCGCTTTTGGATTCGTCTTTTTCTTCTTCCAGTCACTGATGTTACTTGTTGCAATCCCGGTCCTTCTTGAGAGTTCCAACTGCGTTATGTTCTTCTCTTTATATAGCTCCGTGTACAACTGTCTTATTCTTTCCCTACGAAGATAAAAATCCGGATCAGGCAAATTATCCAAGTCCATTGCTTCCGCATACTTTGCTACCATTTAAGGCATCAATCTCATTTGCAATCACATCGTACTCGGCATTCTTGTTTACGCACATTACAAGCTTTTCCTGAAGTTCTGCCATCCTTTGGTCGATGTACTCAAGGTTTGCTGTTGAGTCCCCATTCAGTACATCTTCACACCTCGATATGTTTTCTCTTGAGATGTTCGAGAATATCGCCTACATCATGGCAAAGCACGCAGACCCTTCCATCCCGGACAGCCCGGAGAAGTGGCTGGATGAATTCAGTACTTTCTCCATCTACCAGGTGCTTCCGAAGATTATCGAGCTGTGGGGGCTGAATGTCCAGACGGATGTGGAGTCTAAAAAAACATCACGCAACTGACCGCCCGATGACCACACCATTGTTTCTGCTTCGCTGCATACAGCTCGGCATCTCCATCCGGGATCTTGACTTACTCACAATCGGAATGGTGAACGATATGTACGCAGAAAGCGGAAATGATGAATATAAAGGCTATTCGCAGATGGCTACGCAATCTGACATGGATGCCTTTTAACAGAAAGTTCACAGCTCATATAATGACATTATATTGACGTGACACGAGTATGTGAGTATACTGTAAACCATGTGGAGGTTTTGCGTATGTCGGCAACAAATCTGAACATCCGAACGGATAAGGAAATTAAAAATCAGGCTGAGGAGATTTTTAATGAACTCGGTCTGAATATGACAACTGCGATCAATATGTTTCTGAGAACTGTGGTTCGTGAATACGGCATTCCATTTGAATTAAAACTGGACGTGCCGCAGGAAACAGCGCCAGAAGCAACTTTAGAGAGCAAGAAAATGTTGTCTGACCTTTCAGAATGTAAATCCTCGAATGAGGAAACAATTAAAGGATAAATCTGAAAAGCGAATCAGCTGATGGAAAAATGCACGATCTGCAGATGTGGTATTTACATCAGTCCCTTCCACATATTTCTATGAAATAAAAAGTGGAGTCAAATTGAATGAAAACACAAGCAGACAAGAAGTCAGTCAAAGACATTCAGGAGTTAAAGCAGAGATTTACTACGTTTTCCATAGGTTTATTTGCAATTTTGACGCTTTCAATCACATTGTTGGCATCAACATATACATATATTCTGCAAAAATCGTATACAGATATCGCCCTTGAAACGGAACTCAAACGTGATATGGAAAATGCAGATGCAATCCATAAATTGGTAAATGAAAAAATCGGAAGAGAAGAATTTGCCACGCTCCGCCATCAATCTGATGAAAATACAGAAATGTATCACAAGGTTTCCTCGTTTCTAAATGAAATTCGAACGTTGAATTCAACCAGATATTTATACACCGCCACCCGAAATGAAGAAAACAGGCTGATCTATGTGGTGGACGGTCTGGATCCCAACGCAGGAGATGTCAGACATCCGGGAGACTATATTGAGGATGAAATGATTCCGTATATTAGCAAGGCTCTTTCAGGAGAAACGGTGTATTCGCAGAACATTGTTGATACGACATGGGGTCCTATTTTCACAGCCTGTTATCCTATAACGGGCGATTCGGATGAAATAGTTGGTGCTTTATGCATTGAAATGGATATGCAGTCTGTGAATGGGCTGGTAGAGCGAACAAGAAGAGCATCCGTTTATGTTGGAACTATGGCAGGATGTGTGCTGTTTTTGCTTTGTGCTGTCTGCTTTATCGGCTACAAAAGAAAAAGAGAAGATGAAATTGAACAGACGCTTTTGTTGCGCGAGACTGCGGAAAAAGCAGAGACCGCAAACAGAGCAAAATCATCCTTCTTACTTAACATGTCACATGATATTCGATCACCTATGAATGCTATTATCGGATTTACGGACATTGCACTGAACCAGACAAATGTATCTGAAATTCACGATAGTCTGCAAAAGGTAAAAATAAGTTCAGAGCATCTGCTGTTGTTATTGAATAATGTACTGGATCTTAGCCGTATCGAGAACGGAAAGGTAAGCTTCTCACCTGAGCCGGAGAATTTGCCTGTCCTAATAGATAATGTGATTGCTATCGTGGATGGACTCCTACTGAATCGGGATTTAACATTTGAGATACATCGCAACATCCCCAAAGAACTTTATGTTCTGACGGATGCAACAAAAATTCGTGAGATATTGACGAATCTTCTTAGTAATGCAGTCAAGTTTACAAAAGATGGCGGAACGATTACTTTTGAAATTAGTATCAAACCGGGCATAGACGAACGGCATATTGTAGGCAGCTATGCGGTAAAAGACAATGGCATTGGTATGAGTGAAGAATTTCAGAAAAGGCTGTTTGAACCCTTTTCACAGGAGGATAACGGCGCACGAACACATTATGTCGGAACGGGGCTTGGAATGGCAATTTCCAAGCAATATGTAGAACTGATGGGCGGTACAATTACGGTTCACAGCAAGAAAGAGTGTGGTTCGTCTTTTACAGTAGAAATTCCTATGGAACTTGCAGACCCAAAACAGATACCTGAGCCGAATCTAATACAGGATGTCAGCCTTAATGGAGTAAAGGTTCTTCTCGCAGAGGATAATGAGCTGAATGCGGAATTGGCAATCACGCTGCTCGAAGAAGCAGGTATGCATGTAACTCGTGCAGTAGACGGACAGGACGCAGTTGCTTGTTTTGCCAACAATCCAGCAGACACATATGATGTGATTCTAATGGATGTCCTGATGCCTAAAATGAATGGGCATCAGGCGGCAAGGGCAATTCGTGCAATGAGCAAGGAGCGCCCAGACGCTGCGAAAATTCCAATCATCGCACAATCTGCAAATGCATTCAAGGAAGATGTACAGGCATCCTTGGATTCTGGAATGAACGGACACATTTCAAAGCCATTCAATATAGAGGCAGTGACCACTGCAATAAAACAAAATATAAAGAGATAGAAGATTAAGCAACAATCCGATAACTATCAGAGCATCGTTCAAGGTTTATTTGGACGGTGCTTTTTCTATACCCATTTTGCAGAGAGGAGGTGCGCTATGGCGGGAAATAGAATCAAGGGTATCACGGTCGAGATCGGCGGCGATACCACCAAGCTTCAGACAGCCTTAAAGGGTGTCAATTCAGAAATCAAGAATACGCAGAGTCAGCTCAAGGATGTCGAAAAACTCCTAAAACTGGATCCAGGCAACACCGAGCTGCTTGCGCAGAAGCAGAAGCTCCTCTCCAGCGCTGTCAGTGAAACGAAGGAAAAGCTCGCTACTCTCAAAACTGCTGCAGAGCAGGCAAATCAGGCACTTGCGAATGGTGACATTTCCAAAGAACAGTACGATGCTCTTCAGCGGGAGATCATCGAAACGGAAGAAGATCTCAAAAAGCTGGAGACACAGGCAAATCAGTCTGCCACTGCTATGCAGAAGATTGCTACTGCTGGTGAAAGCCTGAAGACTGCAGGTGATAAGGTTTCCTCCGCCGGTGAAAAGCTCCTTCCTGTCTCTGCTGCAGTTACAGCTCTTGGCGTTGCGGCTGTAAAAACAGCATCCGATTTCGATTCTTCTATGAGCCAGGTAGCCGCCGTGTCCGGTGCAACCGGAGAGGATTTCGACAAGCTCCGTGCAAAGGCCCGTGAGACGGGTGCGAAAACAAAGTTCTCAGCATCCGAGGCTGCGGATGCCATGAACTACATGGCGATGGCCGGATGGAAAACCTCCGACATGCTGGATGGTATCGAAGGTATCATGAACCTTGCTGCAGCATCATGAACAACCTTATTGGTCTTTTAGTTCTTCCATACTTAGCCTTGTCAACTTTTCCGTCTTAAAATCCGGAATGACATAATCGTCACTAAGCATCTTCTTGTATGGCAAAATCCCATCAAGAAGAGCATAGGAATTACTTTCATCTTGATAGACAAACATCTTCATTTCGATGCCGTTAGTGATTACTATATATTTTCCACCTAAAGCATCACAATATCTTATGGCTTGCTCTACTACATTATCAGTCAGTAAAACATCTTCTTTTTTACATTCAATGATGGTAACCGGGTAGATACAGTCATTTTCTAAATCGTAAGCATGAACGATTATATCTGCTCTTCCAGCAACACCCTTTACATAGTATGAAATAGGTACTTCCAAAGATATCATCTCGTTTGGAACACCGCATTCGTTTTCGAAGTATGCTGCTACTCTCTGTCGGACGGTCTCTTCAAGCGTAATCTCTATTAACTTTTTTCTGTATGTATCATAATAACATTCCTTACCTTCACGCTTATAGATAGCCGGTAATGGGATTGCCTTTAGCTCTTTTTCTACTATCAAAAACCGTCCCTCCTCTGTCATCTATTCCACCGCCTGCAACCACCCGAAATGGTCGAGTTGCCGGATTGGTTGTCATCCTTTTTCGTTTTTCAAAAATCAGCCCTAAATGCCTGACATCTAATCCACTGTCTTAAATCGCGACATCTAATCCGAGGTTACAACCTGACACACATTTTGCAGTAGATATATTTCCATATAAGAAAACCGAGCTTTTTCAGAAGTCTGGCTTCAGATCCAAACCTCCGAAAAAGCCCGGAAATACACCGCTTTCTGGCACTTGATTTTATTTTCTTGACATCAAGACTACCGTCTCCACATGGCTCGATACGTCCAGATTGATGTCAGTTTTCGGGAACCGGTCCAGACTAATGTAGACTGTAGCAAAATATCTCCGTTTGTTTGCGGAAACATATCAACATATTCTGTAGCCAAAAAGTATTGATACATTTCGTTATCCATACCACAGTCTGATCCTCGCCCGTCCACGGAAAAAGTTCAACTTTTTTAATCGTTTCTACTATTATAGTGATTCCAACATAAAAGTCAAATCTTGCGAGGAACCGCCATCGCCTCAACCTTGTCCGTTCTTCCTACAAAAACAGGTCGACGGCTATTTTTCGTCCTAACTGATAGCACTTTTTCCATGCACTCGACCTTATCATAACTGAAAATCCTGCATTGAACGAGAAAAACATTTTAACTATTTCTTTGCATTTTCTTCCAGTTCCAACATGTATTTATCAAAGTCAGACATGAACAATCTGTCCTGAATAACACGATACTTTTCAAATTCAGTCTCAGCTTTAGCCTTGGCAATCTCTGCCGTGATCTTTCCTGAATCCTGAAGGACCTCTCTGTCATCAGCCATCAGGAATAAATCCAGACGCTTTGCCCAGTCCTCCATTGTCATCGGAATGTAACGCTCTGCACGATCCTCTGCCAGATCCAGGTATGCCGAAACGATACGCTCTAATGAACGCATTTCCTGCTCTGAAAGATAATTCTTCGCAACACTCACATCACTTTTTACAATCTTTCCTTCCGGTGCTGCTGCCCACGTAGTCAGCCCCATATGTGGCTTATCAGCATCTGCTCGCTCATAAATCAATTCTGCAGCCGTATGTCCGTGAACTGCATAATGCATTTTGTTCTGCACCTTGGCAAAAAACTGCTTGGTCATTTTTGCTGTGCGATCGTAATCAAGAGCTGTGGCGTAAATGTCCGTTATCTTCTGATAGAACCTACGCTCAGACAAACGGATCTCACGAATCTGCTCAAGCAAACGATCAAAGTATTCTGTTGTGAGCACAGAACCACCGTTTTTCAGGCGCTCATCATCCATAACCCAGCCTTTGATGGTATAGTCCTTTACGATGCCATTGACCCACTTACGAACCTGCAA
>OGHW01002065.1_pt1 | contig 13263 bp, 10 predicted proteins | sample 1571641 | NCBI WGS metagenome assembly OGHW01 (sample SAMEA2582066, study PRJEB24529) | metagenome | biome: Human gut stool | place: China | collected 2011 | reverse complement strand
CAAAAAACATGAAGTTTTTTGACCGCACTTTGCTTTTTTATTTTAAGGCAATATGTACCGTAATCTCTTCACGATCGTGATACAAATGCTTCGCCTGAATATCAAATTCCAATTCTTTTTCTGCCAACATCACCGCAAGATTTTCTAAGCACAACATCACTTCTTGATAGCGCTTTTTCATTGGTAATTTCAAGTTGAAAATGGTTTCTCGACACCAGCCGTTAATCAACCATTTTCCAATTAAATTCGCAATTCGACTTGGTTGCTCCACCATATCACACACAAGCCAATCAATATGCTTACGTTTTGGTGGTTGGAATTTAAACCCATCTTCCGGACAGTGCTCAATTCTGCCGGTATCATGCAAACTTGCCGCCATTTTGCCATGATCAACCGCATACACAAATAAACCACGTTTCACTAATTGATAGGTCCAGCCGCCAGGGCAAGCACCGAGATCGACGCCAACCATATTTTCATTCAAGCGTTTACTTTCTTCATTTCGAGGAATAAAGGTTAAAATCGCCTCTTCCAATTTTAAAGTTGAACGGCTTGGTGCATCCGCTGGGAATTTTAAACGTGGGATTCCCATAAAGTGGGTGGAGTTATTACCAAGATAGGAATACCCCACATAGCAACAATTCGGTTGCGTGAAAAAACAATGCAAAATCTGACCGCGCTTTGCATTCGTTTTGCCTTGTAACCAGCCTTTCTTTTTCAACGCTTGGCGCAACGGCACGGTAAATTTTCGGCAAAATGTCGAAAGCTCTTTCGCTTCATTCGTATCTGCTGTTTCAACAAATAACTCTACCGCTTGCTTAAGATTAATGTCTTCTGCAATGCGTTCATATTGAGCCAGAATTGGCGAAATACGATCTTGAGGATCCAGATTTTCTAAGAGATCTGATATAACGATCATTTGACGCGCAAAAATCAAACGATTAAAAGGGATTTCTCTCGCTAAACGATCCGCATCACCCGGTTGATAGCATTCAAAAATGACATAGCCACTGTTTTCTACTACGCGAGCAAAACCAAATACGCCACGCTCAGAAGCGCGGTCAGTAATTTCTGCGACCACTTCTTTTTCAAAGCCAATTCGACAATATAAGGCTAATTTATTCATATTTTCCCTAATTTTATTGAATCTTTAATCCATGTTCTAAAGGCTTGAATCTGTTCATCATCTAAACGATCTAAATGATTGACTACATAGAATGATTTCGGATCCCGTAATTCCGTTGGTAACACAATTTGCAAATGGCCATTTTCAATTTCTTGCTGAGCCAAAATGCGATTAGCGAGTGCAATCCCTTGCCCATGAACCGCTGCTTGCAATGCCATAAAGGTATGGCTAAATAACGGGCCTTGCTGAATATTCAAATCCTCTAATTTGAGATAATCGGCCATCGCTTGCCAGTTATCTCGAGTATGTGTGTGAATCAGCGTGTGCTTTTTTAAATCATCAGGACGACGAACGGGGATTTTCTCAAGCAATGAAGGTGCTGCCAAAATCACCAAATTTTCTTCACCTAACCGATCGACTTGTAAGTTTTCCCAATCGCCTTTGCCATAATAAATGGCGATATCAATTTCTTTATTCAATAAACCTTCATCTTGATCGACGCCCTTCAAGCGTACTTCAATTTCAGGGTGTTGTTTATTAAAATCGCTCAAATGTGGCACAAGCCATTGAATACCAAAGGTTTGTGGCACACTAATTGCCAAATGTGGCTCTGCTTTAAGTGTTAATAAACGTTCGGTCGCTTCATTTAATTTTCGTAAAATTTTATTGATATCAACAAAATAGGCTTTCCCAAATTCAGTCAATTCGAGCGAACGATTTTTGCGTATAAAAAGCTCGACACCTAAAAAATCTTCTAATAATTTTATTTGATGGCTCACTGCGGCTTGTGTCACAAAAAGTTCATCAGCAGCCTTTGTAAAACTTAAATGTCGAGCAGCTGATTCGAAAGACTTCAATGAATTCAGGGGAGGCAAACGTTTATACATAATTCTTCCCAACGGCTAAATTTTAGTTTATAATGAAAAAGATTCAATTCGGATTAGTTTTTTTTATGCATCAAATAAAAAAACATCATTTGTCCTTCCATTACCTTCTACCTACAATACACACATACTTAATGATTGGTAATTCCTTACAAGTTAATGAGTTTCAGACTTAAGTATGATGTTGTGTTTGCATATAGTTCGGTTCTCCGAACTGGAGTAACAATTAAGTTACTCATTTACTTCCTGTATATATTAAACCATTCTGGTTAAGCGCTGCTCTTTTCGAGCGGCGTTTTTTTATTTCAGCCATTCTAACATAAGCAAAATTTTATTTCCTGACCTACTTCACAAATTTGAAAATCCAATAAAAATTTTGAGAAATCACAATATTTTTGTGTTTAAAGGTTTTCATAGTTGCCGTTATGGTGTAGATTAACTGCATTTCCATTCATAAAATTATTTATACAAATTAAGGAAGCAAAATGAAAGACTTAGACTGGAACAATCTTGGATTTAGTTATATCAAAACAGATTACCGCTTCATCGCACATTGGAAAGATGGTAAATGGGATGAAGGGAAACTTACCACTGATAATATGCTACATATCCACGAAGGTTCAACGGCAATTCACTACGGTCAACAATGCTTTGAAGGCTTAAAAGCCTATCGTTGTAAAGATGGTTCAATCAACTTATTCCGTCCTGATCAAAATGCAAAACGTATGCAACATACCGCAGATCGTTTATTGATGCCTCAAGTGCCAACAGAATTATTTATCCGTGCTTGTAAAGAAGTAGTAAAAGCAAACCAAGAATGGTTAGGCCCTTACGGCTCTGGCGCAACATTATATTTACGTCCATTCCTCTTTGGTACGGGGGCTAATATCGGTGTAAAAACTGCACCTGAATTTATTTTCTCTGTATTCTGCTGTCCAGTAGGCGCATATTTCAAAGGTGGTTTAGCACCATCTAACTTCATTACGACTGATTACGACCGTGCTGCTCCGATGGGAACCGGTGGCGTAAAAGTGGGGGGGAACTATGCGGCAAGTTTGCTTCCTCATGAACTAGCCGCAGAACAAGGTACACCAGAACGTAAATTTGCAGACGCGATTTACCTTGATCCTAAAACTCACACTAAAATTGAAGAAGTGGGTGCGGCAAACTTCTTTGGTATCACCAAAGATAATAAATTTATCACGCCAGCATCTGAATCCATTTTACCAAGTATCACGAAATACTCATTACTTCACATTGCAAAAGAACGTTTAGGTATGGAAGCCATTGAAGGTGACGTGTATATCGATCAACTTGATCAATTCGCAGAAGCGGGTGCTTGTGGTACTGCCGCAGTGATTACGCCAGTAGGTGGTATTCAACACAAAGGTAAATTCCACGTGTTCTATTCAGAAACGGAAGTTGGCCCTATTACGCGCAAACTTTATAACGAGTTAACCGGTATCCAATTCGGTGATGTTGAATCCCCTGAAGGCTGGATTGTAAAAGTAGAATAATTTATTTATCTATCAACAAAAAGAGCGGTCAAATTGACCGCTCTTTTGTTTATTACGATGTTCTTTACTTAACCAAACTCATCGCCAGATTCTTCGCGCCTTTAAAATCCACTTTACCACTTCCGAGCATTGGAATTTCATCCACTAAGAAGACTTGGCTTGGTAGCATAATTGGCGGAACATTTAATCCTTTAATGCGTTCATTGATTTCATCTAAAGAAAATGCAGACTTAATTAAAAGCACAATGCTCTCGCCTTTTTTATCATCGCTTACAGCCACCGCAACAAATTGAGTTTCTTCATCAAATACTTGTGAAAGTTTCTCTTCCACGCTACCTAGACTGATCATTTCACCGCCGACTTTAGCAAATCGAGAATAACGATCCACAATGGTAATAAAGCCGTTATGATCGATATGGCCTTTATCGCCGGTTTTGTAATAACGCACACCATCAATTTCAACAATCACTTCTGCTGTTTTTTCTGGGGCATCCAAATAACCTTTCATGACTTGTCCGCCACCAATCAAGATCAAACCGTCTTCGCCGACTGGTAATTCCTGGAAGCTTTCCGGATCCACAATTTTGATAATGGTGCCCGGTAATGGCATACCTACCGTACCAGCTTGATTGAAAGTAAATTCTTGTAAAGTTTCTGGATCAAGTAAATTAGGCATATTGACACTAGCTACCGGTGCCGTTTCAGTCGCCCCATAGCCTTCGTAAATTTCCAAGCCAAATTTAAGTTTGAAGGCTTCTTTTACATCCGCTTTCAATTTTTCGGCACCCGCAATAACCATACGCACGTTTTGCAACATCAACGGATGGAATTTCTTATTGCGTACATACAATCTGAAGAAAGTTGAAGTACCAAATAAAATACTCACTCGATGTCGAGCACACATTTTTCCTACTGTCGCCCCATCTGTCGGATCCGCCACACTCACCATTTTAATGCCTTCACACAATGGCAATAAGGTTGTCACGGTTAAGCCAAATGAGTGGAAAATTGGTAAGGAATTTAAAATGACATCATCTTTGTGGAAATTTAATAATTCACCGATCTGTTTAATGTTTGTCAGTAAGTTTTTATGGCTTAATTCAATGCCTTTCGGATCACCCTCACTACCACTACTGAATAAGATGGTGGCATTATCTTCCAAGCTTACATCTGCAAAGTAACGTAATTTAATCCACCATTGTGGCGCTAAAAACGCCGTTAAAAATGACCGCACTTTATTCGCTTTAGTGATCAATTTCCCTAAATTTTCCATAAAGAGGGCTTTATCAGCCACCACTTGGCTAAAGTCAAAACCTTTTGCGTTCAACTTATCCAAGAATTTTTCAGAGGTAATGACTTGCGAAATATTGGCTTTCTTCAACGCTTTTTCCATCACTTCAGGACTTAGCGTGTAGTTTAAATTTACCGGTACTTTACCCATCACCATTAGGGTCATATTAATAATTGCTCCGATTGATGAACTTGGTAATAACACGCCGACATTTTTTTCATTTCCTAAAGCCGCTTTTAAGATTTTCACAAACATCAACACGGCAGCAATAAATTTCAAGTTATTCAGTTTAGTGCCTTGCGCATCCACCGCGGCTTCTTTGAATAAATTTGATTTTGCCGAATTCAACCAATGGTGCATCAGCGGTTTACGTTTACTCATGACTTTTTCCCATACAGAGAAAGAAAGTTCGAGCACTTTTTGCTTCATCGCTGTCGCATCAATAAAGCCATGAATGGGTTTACCAAATGCTACTAAAATTTCACGTTTACCTTGGCGTTTAGTTAAATTCTTATAGAAAGAATCCGCACGAGAGAAGCTGCTCCCCCATAATCCACGTAAATAGAAAGGAACAGTCGTCACATTCTCTAAATCTTTTAATACGTGCTCAAAGCCTTTTTGAAACTCATTGATTTGACCGTTATAGCTAATATGGCCTTCTGGGAATAACGCCACTACTTCACCACGCGCTAAATATTCACGAATGGTTTCAATAGATTCACGGCTTGAGCCTCCACCAATCGGGATCACTTTAAAAATACGGAAGAACCAAGTGAGATACCATTTATTGTAAATTGGACGATACATGACAAATTTAATCGCACGCGGGCTAGCCGCTTGTAACACCAACCAGTCAATCCAGCTAATATGGTTACCTAATAACAACACGCCACCACTTTGTGGAAGGTTTTTTAACCCATCCACATGAAAACGGTAATTCGCTTTTAACGCAAAGAGTAAGAATAAACGCGTAAATAAATGAGGCACTTTCGACATGGTATATAAACTTGCAGCAAAACATGCAGCAGAAGTCACTAAGAATAAACCTTGAGTCGAAACATTAAGTTGCACAAAAACAATGCTTAATAGCAAAAAGACCACCATGAACACGTTTTGCACAAAATTGTTACCTGCCATGATTTTGCCGCTGATTTTCTCAGGTGCGAAATACTGAATAGTTGCATTCAATGGCACAATCAATAAACCGCCAGAGAAACCAAAGACAAAAGAACAAAGTGCCAATACCACACCACTTTGGGCTAGAGTTAAGAAGAATAACGATGCACAAATACCCAACGCACCAAGCGGCACAATACCTAACTCAATATGCAAACGAGAAGCACGTCCAGCAAGATATGAACCAAGCACTAGTCCTACGCCACTCACCGCTAGAATTGCTTGAATGACAACAGCATTATCTTCATTGAACATTGCTTTATAATGTGCAGGAAATGCCGCCACAATAATTTGTGACACGCCCCAAAACAGGCTTAGTCCAATGACACTCAACCAAATATTTTGATCAGCTTTTAATGTACGAACATTATCTTTTAAATACCCTAGAGAAAGGTATTTTCTCATATCAAACTGACCTTCTGTATTTTCAGCTTCTTGTTTAAAGAATGGAATTTTAAAAGCAAAATAGGCTTCTAGTGCACTCAATAATACTAATGCTACACCTATCACCCAAACACTTTGTAATACTTCATTCGGATCATCTGATGCCACATAATGCGCTTCAAAGAAGAAAGAAAAGGCAAAAGAACTAAATAGAATGGCCACAATGGTGAGCGCTTGAATCACACCGTTTGCCATACCGATATTTTCGGTGCCCACAATCGATTTAATAATGCTATATTTAGCTGGAGAATAGACCGCACTTTGCGCTGCCAAAATCAATGTCAGTACAAAGGAAAGCGCAAACATGCCCGTCATATAACTCAATAAAATCCCCGCACTGATCGCCACAGCTGCTAAACTGCTATAACGAATCACATTGGTGCGAGAAAATTTATCGTTGATAAATGCCGAAGGGGAAAATAAGAAAATAAACGGTAATAAAATCATCGCATTAATTAATGCTGTTAACACTACCAAACTCTCCCCTGAAAAGCTTTTCAGTAACACATTTTGAATGGTAATTTTATGTGCCAAATCCACACTGGCATTAATAAAGGCAATGGCTAAATAAGGCACAAAGCCAGCATATTTTAAGAGTTTCATTTCGCACTCTCCACTTGATAAAGATTAAAGGTTTTCATATTCAAGAGATAAGGTTTCAACACCAACAATAAATCAAATAAATGTTTTAATTTTTCATCTTTTTGTTCACTATTGGCTAATGCCGCTAAAGTCACATTCACCTCTTTTTCCGCTAACATTTTTGCTGCAGCTAAATAAGCTTTCACTACATCCATTTCGGCTGCATCACAACGCACTAAGATCGCCAAAATATCACGTTCTTTTGCTGTAAAAATGCCTTCACGAGGATTCAATAATCCTTCCGCTACCATCTCTTCGATTTGCTGAGTAGAAAGATGAAATTCTGCAGAGAGTTGCTCCACTGAAAATACTTCATTTTCAGCACCCATGATGATGTCTAATAATCCAATAAGACTTTCATAAGGATTATTCCAATCAAAATGAGGATGAGCAAAAAGTGCTTTAATTTGTGAAATCGTCGCATTGAAATTGCTTTGTAGATATTTAATAAAGCTGAGTAACTTCACACAATGTTCATCATAGAGATGAAAATTCGGTTTATCTTTCACCGGCTCTGGCAACAAACCTTCTTTCACATAGTACAGCACCGTGGATTTTGGTGTCTGACTAAGCTTAACTAAATCATTCATTTTTAACATCAGGATTTCCCTCTAAGTTGATTTGTTGTGTATTGTAGCGGATAAAAACAAAAAGTAAATAGTGTCACCTTACACTTTCAAATAAAGTTAATAAAAAAGTTGTCCATCACATGATAAACAACTTTCTTAATAAGCTTTAGCTTTCAACTTTTCGCCATAGATCCTTACTGTAAATGACGCCCACTGGATTTTTCTTCGCCCCCATAATAGTTGGAGAAAGATAAACTGGCGTAGTGTATTGGAAAAGCGATAACGCAAGGTTTTCCTGTTGGATCTTCTCACTTAATTTTAAGTAAATTTCTGACCGCTCTTTTTCATTTAAGCTTTTCAGTGCTTGCTCAAAAAGTTGATCGTATTCTGCATTAGCATAGCCATTTTTATTATCGGGACTTTTAGAATAGAACAAACCCAAGAATGCCATCGGATGATTAAAGTCCGCACACCAACCAGAACGAATGACTTGGAAATCACCTTTTTGACGTTTATCCTGTAATGTTTGCCAATTGACTGGTTGAGCATCTACACGCAACATATCTGATTGCGTTAATTGCCCTACTAAACGTTGCGCGATATTCACATGCAATGGCGCTTCATCATAAAGCATATTTAAATACAGTGGATGTCTTTCATTAATTTTATTTTGAGCCAATAATTGCTCGGCAACAACGGGCTCCCATCTTGAATCTTGTCCATTTAACATGGCTTTCGGTAAAAAATACGAACTTGGAATTGCTTCCGGAATTTCATTATTCACAATATTGGTGACAGAGACCAACGAAGCAATCGCCTTACGCACATCGGCCTTAGCAACTTTAGAATCGTTGAGATTAAACTCATAAAAATAACTGCAAAGCTGTGGAAAATGTTGAAGGTCCGCGTTCACTTCTGGTACATCAACCACCACATCAAAGTCAGATAATTTAGTGGCGATAAAAGGCAAATAGGCTACGCGCTCAAAAGCCACATTATTTTTCTGCCAATAATAGGGGTTTTTAACTAAGTGTATACTTTTCACATTTTCGCTTTCGATCATATAAGCCCCGTTTGTCACCGGGTAATCAGGATCGCTATATTGAGGCACAAGGCTGATATGCGCCAACATTTCCGGTAAATATGGTGTTGGTTTATCGAGCTCAATGCGTAAAGTGTGGTCATTTTCCGCATAAATTCCTAAGCTCTTAAAAGGTTTATTTTTCTCTAAAACACCTTTCGCATTTTTTAAATTGAGATAAGCCAAATAAGATCTTAATGGACTATTTGATTGAGACAGTGCTTGCCAAGAAAGCATGACATCTTGGGCGACTAAAGGAGCACCATTTGACCAACGAAGCCCTTCACGCAAGGTAAAGATCCAAGTTTTGTTATCTTTTGTTTGCCAACTTTCTGCGATACCAGGCACGATTTGTCCTTCCTGATCATAAGCCGTTAAGCCTTCATATAAATCGCGCAATAAGTTTTCTTGTTCAGGATAACGCACAAACCAAGGCTCAAAAGAAGGAGAATGAGTAAACGCCCGAGTCAGTAAAGTCCTACTCGGTTTTGAAGTATTTTCTTGTTCAATAGACTGGCTTTGTGTTGGTTGCTCTTCTGATACCGTGTTTGTAGATTTCGGGCTATTTAATTTATCACAACCACTTAATCCAAAAACGACACCTAAAATGACCGCACTTTTAAGCCAAGTAAGGAAAGCATTATCCATTTTCAACGTCTTCTGTTTTAATCCAAAAGAAAAAGAACCAATATTTTACCGCAATTAAAATCGCAATGATCGTTCGTCCCACAACACTTGGAGTAAAATAAAAACCAATTAAAAGCATCGTGGTTGAAAAGGTTAAAATAGAGATTTTTGTTTTTTTCGTTAATGAACGTCGCTCATTAAAGGATTTTAGGTATTTTTGATAAAGTTTCGTCTCCAAGAACCAACGTTCTAAACGAGAAGAACCTTGCGCAAACGAATAAAGCGTGAGTAGTAAAAAAGGTGTGGTCGGCAGAAATGGTAGAAAAACACCAATCACGCCTAAAACCAAAGAAATACAGCCTAGTACAATATAAATTGCTTTAATTAAAGGATTTTTGGGAAAAAATTTAAGTGCAACAAAACCGGCTATAATCGAAAAAGTGATTAAGCCAGAAAACAATAACGCGTCGTTCATCATCATTCCTAAATAAAAGTGATACGCAATTATTACTAATTTTTTAGATTTTTCAACCTTGATATTATAGAATTTGTCGCAATTTACTAAAGAAACAGTTAGCAAAAGGAATATTTATGTCTAATCCATTACTTCATATTGAAGGTTTACCGCCGTTTTCTCAAATCAAACCAGAACATATTCAACCGGCAATCCAAAAACTCATCGAAGAAAATCGTCAAGCCATTGAACAAGTTTTAAAACAACCGCACTTTACTTGGGAAAACTTTATTGAACCACTTTCTGAAGCAGGAGAACACTTAAGTCGTGCTTGGTCACCGATCTCCCATTTAAATTCAGTTAAAAACAGCCCTGAATTACGTGATGCGTACCAAGCCTGCTTGCCACTACTCTCTGAATACAGCACCTGGGTAGGTCAACACAAAGGCTTATACAACGCTTATTTAGCCTTAAAAAATAGTCCTGAATTTGCCACTTATTCAGTAGCACAAAAGAAAGCCATTGAAAATGCACTGCGTGATTTTGAGCTTTCAGGTATCGGTTTATCCGAAGAAAAACAAAAACGTTATGGTGAGATTGTTGCTCGCTTATCAGAATTAAGCGCACAATTTAGCAATAATGTACTCGATGCCACCATGGGCTGGGAAAAAGTCATTGAAGATGAAAGTGAATTAGCCGGTCTTCCTGAATCCGCATTACTTGCAGCAAAACAATCTGCTGAAAGTAAAGGCTTAAAAGGCTATCGTTTTACGTTAGAAATTCCAAGTTATTTGCCAATTATGACCTATTGTGAAAATGCAGCATTACGCGAAGAAATGTATCGAGCTTACGCGACTCGTGCTTCAGATCAAGGTCCAAACGCAGGTAAATGGGATAACACAGCGATCATTGAAGAAATCATGACGTTACGCGTGGAACTAGCGAAATTGTTAGGTTTCAATACGTACACTGAACGTTCACTTGCCACCAAAATGGCTGAAAACCCACAACAAGTGTTAGATTTCTTAAATAACCTTGCAGATCGTTCAAAAGCGCAAGGTGAGAAAGAATTAGCAGAACTTAAAGCTTATTGTGAAAAAGAATTTGGCGTTACTGAACTTGCCCCTTGGGATATCAGTTTCTATTCTGAAAAACAAAAACAACATTTATATGCGATCAATGATGAAGAACTTCGTCCTTATTTCCCTGAAGATCGGGTTATTTCGGGCTTATTTGAATTAATTAAACGTATTTTTAATATTCGTGCAGTTGAACGTTTTGGCGTAGATACTTGGCATAAAGATGTGCGTTTCTTTGATTTAATTGATGAAACGGATGAGGTACGTGGCAGTTTCTATCTCGATCTTTATGCGCGCGAAAATAAACGTGGCGGTGCCTGGATGGATGATTGCATTGGCAGAAAACGTAATGCTGACGGTTCAATTCAAAAACCTGTTGCCTATTTAACGTGTAACTTTAACGCCCCTATTGGTGATAAACCTGCTCTATTCACCCATGATGAAGTTACCACTCTCTTCCATGAGTTCGGTCATGGCATTCACCATATGCTCACCAAAGTTGATGTGCCGGATGTTGCGGGTATCAATGGTGTACCTTGGGATGCAGTAGAACTTCCAAGTCAATTTATGGAAAACTGGTGTTGGGAAAAAGAAGCGCTTGATTTTATTTCGGGTCACTTTGAAACGCACGAACCATTGCCAGAAGAAAAATTAAATCAACTTCTTAAAGCAAAAAACTATCAAGCGGCGATGTTTGTGTTACGTCAGCTTGAATTTGGCTTGTTTGATTTTACTCTTCACCATACTTTTGAAGCAGGTAAAGCCAACCAAGTGCTTGATACCTTAAAAGCAGTGAAAGATAAAGTGGCCGTGATTAAAGGTGTAGAATGGGCAAGAACACCACATAGCTTTAGCCATATCTTTGCAGGCGGTTATGCGGCCGGTTATTACAGCTATTTATGGGCTGAGGTACTATCTGCAGATGCGTTCTCTCGCTTTGAAGAAGAAGGGATTTTTAATCCAATTACGGGTAAATCTTTCTTGGATGAAATTCTCACTCGTGGTGGCTCTGAAGAACCAATGGTCTTATTCAAACGCTTCCGTGGACGTGAACCTCAATTAGACGCATTGCTTCGTCATAAAGGCATTGCGAACTAATAACTAAAAAAGAGCGGTCAAATTTTTGACCGTTTTTTTATCTTCCAATATGCAGAAAATAAAAAAGCCCTCGGTAATCCGAAGGCTTTTATTTTTACTATCGTAATAAAAATTAGCGACGTAAACCTAAACGAGCGATAGTGCTTTGGTATAAAGCAAGATCAGTACGTTTTAAGTAGTCTAAAAGTTTACGACGACGAGAAACCATACGTAATAAACCACGACGACCATGGTGGTCTTTTTTGTGCTCAGCGAAGTGAGCTTGTAAGTGGTTGATTTGTGCAGTTAATAATGCGATTTGAACTTCAGAAGAACCAGTATCTTTCGCATCGCGACCAAATTCAGCAACGATTGCTGCTTTTTTTTCAGTACTTAGAGACATTTTTTACTCCTAAAAGGTAGTGTTATTAATACATCATTCGCCGATCTCTAACTCAGCGATGACAAGGAGCCTGAATTTTAACGATTGAAGCCAATAAAAGCAAGGAATTATTACGCTGTTCCTCTTAAATGTTTAATCATTTTTAAATCCATTCTTACGAATAATGTCTTGCGCATGCTCGCTCAATAAAAATTGATAAAATCGCTGCGTCAATTCGGTATCATTCAGCATAGCAAGGACATACTCTGCGCGAATATCATATTCAGATGGCAATGCATGACAAAGCATCCCCAAATTTTCTAATCTTGTCTGATAATGCGCATAGCCCAACATCATATCCGCATAATCGTTTTTCAAGAGATAATGTGAAGCCATTTCACCTGGAGGTATGACAACTTGATTTTCTGTTCCTCCGACCAATTTCAATGCCTTCGATTTTAACCTTTTACCTTGTTCAGGATAATCTTTTTCAATAAGGTCAAAAAGCTGCCAAGCATAATCACCGCAAGGATCACAAACTGGCGTTGACGTGGCTAATCGATATTGATCATCAAAAAGTAGCTCAAGGGTATCTCGCTTAAATTCTGGCTTATTCTTTGTTGTCAGCATAAGTTGATTATAAGTGAGCACCTGCTGCTGAAAAACTCGGCTCCCTAGTGCCGATACATTTTCTGAATTCGCACTAATAAAAAGATCAGCTAACGCTCCTTGTATTATGCGCGTTTTCAACAAACCAGCAGGACCCAATATGCATTCAATTTCCACGTCATTATATTGCCTAAATGCACGAGTAAGCTCCAATAAGGCATATCGAAAGCTTCCTGCGCTATAAATAGTGAGTTTACTCATCTTTCTGTCCTTCGAACAACACCTCATAAACCGGCACGAAATGA
>OGHW01002052.1_pt1 | contig 13386 bp, 10 predicted proteins | sample 1571641 | NCBI WGS metagenome assembly OGHW01 (sample SAMEA2582066, study PRJEB24529) | metagenome | biome: Human gut stool | place: China | collected 2011 | reverse complement strand
AAACTGATGATGTAGATGATTTAGATAAAGAAATTTCTTCCTTGGCAGAACAAACAGTGGCAGATTTTGAAGCCCAAATGGAAGCTATGGAATTGAATAAAGCCCTTAAAACAGTATGGGCTTTCATCAGTCGTATGAATAAATACATCGATGAAACTATGCCTTGGGTCTTGGCTAAGAGCTCTGATGAGGCAGATGTACGTCGTTTGCAATCCGTTATGTATCATCTTGCTGAAAGCTTACGCATCATTGCTGTTCTCGTAAGCCCTGTTATTCCAGTAGGGGCTCCCAAAATTTGGGAACAATTGGGGCTAGTTGGTTTTGAGGATGTCCAATTAGATGATGTGCGCACATGGGGCGGCATCCAAACTGGTACGAAGGTCGTAAAAGGTGAACCGATTTATCCACGTTTTGAAGTTCCAGAAATGGTAGACATCACTGCTGTAGAAGAAAAAACTACAGAATCTGTTGATACATCGAATATTCCACCTTTAAAAGAAAACATTAGCTATGATGATTTTGAAAAATTGGATCTTCGTGTAGCTAAGGTTGTAAGTTGTGAAAAGGTACCTAAGTCTAAAAAATTATTGAAATTTGTATTGGATATTGGCCTTGAAGAACGCACCGTATTAAGTGGTATATCTCAATATTACGAGCCAGAATCTATGGTTGGTAAAAAGGTAATTTACTTAGCAAACTTGAGCCCTAAAAAGATGATGGGCATAGAATCTTATGGTATGATTTTATCCGCTTCTGATTGGGAAGAACATTTAGAAGTTACCAATATTGAATCATTACCAGCAGGGAGCATTGTAAAATAATGAAACTCTTTGATACACATGCACATATTAACGATAATCGTTTTGATAACGATAGAGCTGATATGTTACAAGCTTGTTTCGATGCAGGCGTTGAATACATTATGATTCCTGGTGTTGATAGACAAACTGTTGAATCTGGTGTTGCATTGGCTGAAACAGATGACCGTTTATATGCGGCTGTAGGCACACATCCTCATGAAGCGAAAGATTTTACCGATGATGATTATGAATACTTTAAAGAGTTAGCATTACACAATGATAAGGTGCGTGCTATCGGTGAAATCGGCCTAGATTATTATTATGATTTTTCTGATAGACCAACGCAAAAGAAGGTGTTTATACGTCAACTCGAGTTGGCTCGAGAGGTAGATTTGCCTATTATCATCCATGACCGTGATGCACATGGTGATATCATGGATATATTGCGCAACGAAGGCAAGGACAATTGGGGGATTTTCCATTGTTATTCCGGTAGTTGGGAGATGGCTAAAGAGGCTATTAAATTGGGATTCTATATATCCTTTGCTGGACCTGTTGTATTTCCAAAGTCTACGAAATTAAAAGAGGTTGCTAAACAAGTGCCACTTGACCGTATTCTTATTGAAACGGATTCTCCGTATTTAACACCACCTCCATTTAGAGGCCGGCGTAATGATCCGAGTAAAACACAATTTGTGGCTCAGGAAATTGCATCCTTACGCGGTATGGATGTAGATGAGTTTGCTTCGATTGCTTATGAAAATGGCAAACGTGTATTTGGAATAAAATAAATACTGCTAGTTATAGGATATATGTGGACTAATTATGGGTTATACATATATCCTTGGTAGGACGCGATTCTTTCGTAGAAAGGATCGCGTTTTTCTATGGTATACTAACATATATAGTCTATATCGATTTGGGCTTATAAAGGATGATAAGATGGAACGCATTGCATTTATTGACTTAGGATCGAATTCCGTTCGATTCGTTATTTATGAAATATCAGATACAGGTAGTTATCGCTTAATTTATCAGGAAAAAAATTCCATTCGCTTAAGCGAAAATATGTGGGGCAATCATAAACTGACAGAACCTGCTATGAATCGTGCCTTAGTGTCGCTACAGTCTTATGTACATATGGCAAAAGCTCTTGAGGTAAATTCTATTAAAGCTGTTGCTACAGCAGCTGTTCGATTAGCTAAAAATGGTGATGAATTTATTGAAACCGTGAAACGTGAGACCGGGCTTGATTTAGAATGTATTTCAGGAGAAGAAGAGGCTCGTTTAGGCTTTTTGGGTGTTATTAATACGATTGGTCTCAAGGATTTTGTTATTTTTGACTTAGGCGGAGCCAGTACTGAAATTACATTAGTAAGAAATCGTCAAATTGAACAGTCTGTTAGCTTACCTATTGGTGCTTTAACATTAACCGGAACCTATCAGAAGGGCGATGAGTTTACAGACAAAGAATATAACAAAATGGTCAAGGCTATTAGAAAGGCCATAGAGGAGCAGCCTTGGCTTAAGAACACTAAAATGCCTCTGTTAGGTATTGGTGGTACTGCACGAAATATAGCCAAAATGGATCAACGTAAATTATCATATCCTATTACTAAATTACATAATTATGAGATTCCATACCATCGCTTTACAGAATTATTGGATGAGGTCAGATCTAAACCGTTAGGGCAACGCAAAAAAATAAATGGTCTTTCATCCGAGCGAGCTGATATCATAATTGCGGGAATGAGTATCGTCTATGAATTATTTAATTATGTGAATTGTAAAACCTTAGTCGTAGGTGGTTCTGGCCTTCGAGAAGGTTTATTTTATGATTATTATGGGCATAACTATTTAGGTGGTAATCCTATTATTCCAGATATATTGATTCACTCTGCAGAAAATGTTTTATTGGAGATGACATGTCATGAGCTCGTTCATGCTAAATATATTTGCAAATTAGCTGATACATTATTTGAACAATGGTGGTCCTTGCATAAGGGCGATAATGCACTGCGCCGTTGTTTGCAAGTAGCATCATTATTGCATGATATTGGCAAACGTGTGAACTATTATAGTCATGCTAGACATGGTTGTTATATGCTGGTTAACAGTAATCTATACGGAATGACACATATTGAACAGGCTTTTAGTGCGTTTCTCGTTATGAATTCGCATGGTTTAACACCTAAGGAATATAAAAACTTCTTGTACGGTAAACTACTGGATGATGAGCAGCGTTCGATAGGGCAAAAGTTGTCAATTATTCTAGCTATTGCTGAGGCTCTTGATGAAAGCCATGAACAGCTGGTTATGAATTTAGATAGTCGCATTAGTCCAGATGAGGTGCATTTGATTATACAGTATCCAAAGCATCGTGATATTGATATAACAAAAGGGGCTGTTGAAAAATTAGTGAAGCCTTTTAAAAAGGAATTTAAACGTCAGTTAGAAATTGAGTGGTCCCCTCAGTAGGAGGTAGGTATGACATTATCAAAAGTGCTCAGATATGCTATTTTACATGTTGGGTCTAGTAGCATGAGCATTACAATATTAGAATACAAAAGTATTGATGATGTGCGTGTCATCGATTATGCAGCTCGAGAAGTGACCTTTGGAGAAGAATTATTTCAAACTTCACGTCTTAGCTTTAAAACGATTGAAGAGATTTGTGACATTCTTAAGGGCTATAAACAATTAATGGCTGATTATGGTGTATCTAGATGCCGTTTATATGGCACTACCGTAATTCGGGAGGCCACTAATAGAAGGGCTATATTGGATCAGATTTTTATACAAACTGGCATGCGTGTTGAAGTGATAGATATGCCTAAAGAGGTATATTTTAAGTACGCTCTTGTATATTACGAAATGATGTACCATCATAAGGCGACAGATGAGGATACAGCCTGTCTCTTTGCAGACGTTACATCTGGAGGGGTTGGTCTAACGGCTTGGAGAGGAGCATCTTTGTTATTCCAACAAAACATGCATAGTGGTTCTCTCCGTGTTATGGAGTCTTTTAACAGAAATCAAAGGGCTTCTACATCGTTTAGCACTGCTATTACAGAATATTTGCATCGTATGATTAGTCCATTGCGAGAAGAATTGCAATTATTTAATATTAAGAATGTCATATTTTCCGGTGATGAAGCACGTTTAATCTTACAATTGATGGGATATAGTGATAGTGAACCTATTACAACAATTAACCCACAGCAATTTAGAGAGCTAGTAGACTCCTTTGATGGTATTACGGCCACCAAATTGATGAATCGGTATAAGATACCGGAATTTAAAGCTAATATTCTTATGCCTACAATGATTTTGTTTGCAGAAATCATTAATGCGATTCAACCAGAGTCTTTAATATTTAGTAGTTATTCTTTTTCACAAGGTATTAGTTGGTTTTACGGTGTAGAATCTGAAAATCATCCGTATATGTATCAGTTACGTGAGCAAAATGCTGACTTAGCACGTGCTATAGCGGCTCGTTATCACACGGATTCTATACATGATAGGGAGGTTGAACGTTTTAGTTTAGCCTTTTGTAATGCATTGCGTCATAAAGGCTTGCCAGAGCGGTGGGGATATTTGTGTCGCATAGCGGCAATCTTGTGTTCTGTTGGTAAATTTGTAAGCCTTAGAAATCATGGTGAGCATGCGTATCATATCGTCATGGGAACTGATATATTTGGACTTTCAGAGGAAGAAAAACAAGTAGTTGCGAATGTAGTTTATTACCACTATAAAGGGACACCTTCAGATGATGATGATTGCTTTAGAGTGCTAACAGAATTACAAAAAATACAGGTTACAAAGCTTGTTGCTATCGTCCGTGTAGCCTGTTCATTAGATGCGGGAAGTAATCAAAAAATAGACGAGATACGATTAGAAGAGAAGGATAAAGAATTAATTGTTCACGTACGGACAAAGGAAAATATTTCTCTTGAATGGTGGACGTTTAATCGAGATTCTATCTATTTTAGCGAAATATTTGGTATGGAAATTTCCTTGACCATAGGGGGTGTATAAGTTGTTTACAAGTCCAAAGTACTATTTTAACCGTGAATTATCCTGGTTAAAGTTTAACCAACGGGTTGTATTAGAAGCGATGGATACGAGCAATCCCTTAATGGAGCGTTTACGCTTTATCGCTATTGCCAGTTCTAATTTAGACGAATTTTTTATGATACGCGTAGCGGGATTACGTCATCAAGCTATGAATGGTATTGTTAAATATGATGCCGCTCATATGGATGCCAAGGCACAGCTCAAAGCGATCGATGAATCTGTACAACGTTTAGTTTCGTTACAATATACATATTTACATCGCGTTTTAGCAGATTTAAAGGAAAAAGGGTTTAGTTTTTTTCATCCTGAAGAGTTAGATGTAAAGACAAAGGCCTGGTTACGTCATTATTTTGAGGAACAAATCTATCCTGTGGTCACTCCATTGGCCGTTGACTCAGGACATCCATTTCCTTTTTTGGCAAATAATACGATTAATGCTATTGTTCGCATCTTTCAAGTTCAACCAGATGGTACAAAGGATTATAAAATTGCAATTTTGCCAATACCATCAGTATTAGATCGAATTATAGAAGTACCATCTTCATCGAACAAGGAACATAGATTTGTCTATTTAGAGGATGTAATTAGTTATTATGCAATCCAGTTCTTCCAAGGTTATGGCATAGAAGAGGCCATGATTTTCCGCTTGACTCGTGATGCGGATTTGGAAATCGATGAAGAAGACGCAAAGGATTTATTGACAGAGGTAGAAGCTTCTTTACGGCGTAGACGCCGTGGTGATGCGGTTCGATTAGAGGTTGTTGGAGATGGTTCTCCTGAATTGTTGCGTACCGTATTGGCAAGTGTAGAACTTGAAGAAAAAGATGTATACCATATAGATGGTCATTTAGATTGTCGTATGTATTTCGATTTTTCAAATTACCCTGGGTATGATAATTTGCGCTATAAACCATTTGAGCCTAAAATACCAAGCGATTTAATTGGCTTCGAAGGAGAAAATTTACTCGATGTGATTCGTAATAGAGATATATTCGTACATCATCCTTTTGAATCCTTTAGTGTGGTTGAACAATTTGTAGCACAAGCTGCAGTAGATCCAAATGTATTAGCTATAAAACAAACCTTGTATCGCGTTAGTGGAGAATCACCCATTATTGCGTCTCTTATAAAAGCAGCGGACAATGGTAAGCAAGTTACTGTTTTGATGGAAGTAAAGGCCCGTTTTGATGAAGAGCATAATATTACTATGGCTCGTAGACTAGAAAAGGCGGGGTGTCATGTCATTTATGGACTAAAAGGCTTAAAAACCCATTCTAAGATTACAATGGTAGTTCGCCGTGAAGAAGATGGTATACGCCGTTATGTGCATTTGGCAACGGGGAATTATAATGGTAAAACGGCCCGTATATATACGGATTGTGGTATTTTTACATGCAATGATGAATACGGTGATGATGCATCTCGCTTCTTCAATCTAATTTCAGGTTATTCGGACCCACCGATTTGGAATAAGTTTATCGTAGCACCATTAAATTTGAGAGAGCGAATTATGGATCTTATAGACGAAGAGATTCAATGTGCTAAACGTGGTGAAGATGCATATATTATTGCAAAGATGAATTCATTACTGGATAAAAAAGTCATTGCCAAATTATACGAGGCCTCTGCTAATGGGGTGCGTATTGATTTGATTGTACGAGGAATTTGTACGCTCAGACCTGGCATTGTAGGTGTTAGTGATAATATTACGGTACGTTCCATAGTTGGACGTTTCTTGGAACATCATAGATTGTTCTATTTCCGAAATGGAGGCAATGAAAAAATCTTTCTTTCTAGTGCGGACTGGATGCCTCGCAATTTAAATGAACGGGTTGAATTGATGATTCCTATTGAGGATAAACGTCATAAAGCAAGAATTAAAGGTATTCTAGACTTATATTTAGTAGATACATTAAAAGCACATCTTATGAGAGCCGATGGTTCTTATTATAAAATATCTAATATAGAGGGACCGTTATCTGCACAAGAAGAATTAATGGAGGCTGCTAATACACAAGATAGTAGGGAGCAAATGACAGTCATAGAACGATTTAAGCCAATGTTTAAGATGAAAGAATAATGAAATTTCAAAACGCTGTTATATAGATGTATAAATATAGATTATAAATACCCAATTTACGTATGTTTTAGTCGTTTTATTTATTGTAATATGAAATGTAAATGAAAATTTAGAACTTTAATATATTTTGTGGTAACAATAGAAAAACTCATAAATATTCATTGTCGGAATAATATATACATCATATACTATATATTGTAGTAGTATCTTATATACCTCTACAATTTTGCTTATGTAGTATGTTATCGAAAAACCTAGATGTGTATTTGTACAGTGGATAAAGTGTAAAAAAACAAAAGATTAAAAATAAGAAAAACCATATACTATAAGGGTTTATCTGCGATTGTTAACCTTGTGTGTTTGACAGGTTATATCTAACTGTAGTAGAATATGATTGTTACAGGAGGTATTTCGTAATGAGAATTCAAAAGACGCACAAGCGATATATATCGTCTGTGGTTGCTGGATTGATGGTAACTGCAATAACCTTGACTGGTTTTTCTTACAACGATAAAACTGTTACAGTCATGGCTGATGGTGCAGCTCATACTGTTAAAACACATTTAAATTCGAATGAAGGTATCGTGCGTAACGCAGGTATTAAATTAAATCCGAAAGATAAAGTAATTAGCGATTCTAATTCTGTACAAGAAGGGACAACACTTACAGTAGTAAGAGCATTCCCAGTATCTGTTACAGTAAATGGAAAAACTAGAACTGTTTATACTACACAAACTACAGCAGAGGACTTAGCAGAAGAATTAGGCTTTAAAGCTCCTAATTATACTACTGCAGCTAGTGGTGCTATTCAAGCTGGTAGTACTGTGAATATTGTACGTGTTACAAGCCGTGCAGTGAATACTGTGGATCAAGAAATCCCAGTTCAAGTTATTCGTCAAAAAGATGACACAATGGCTCAAGGTGAAGAAGAAGTTGTTCAAGTTGGTCAACCGGGCACTGAACGCGTTCAGGTTGAGACATTATATAATAATGGCACCGCTATTAGAACGAATGAATTGTCTAAGTCTGTAATGACAAATATGGTACCTACAATTATTAAAGAAGGTACTCGTGAAGTAACGACATCCCGTAATGTATCTGGCCGTGCATCTCGTTCCATCGTTATGGAAGCATCTGCTTATTTAGCAGGTGATGGCGACGGTGCTGGTATTACTGCTACAGGTATTCCTGCAGTACGCGGTGTAGTTGCTGTTGACCCTGATGTGATTCCATTAGGTACGCGCTTATTTATTCCAGGCTATGGTGAGGCCGTAGCAGCTGATACAGGCGGTGCTATCGTAGGGAATCGTATTGACCTTGTTATGGACTCCTATGGTGAAGCCATGGACTTTGGTCGACGTGATGTAACAGTTTACGTACTCGATTAATTCATATTAATAATAAAAGGAGATATCCAAGTGATATCTCCTTTTTGTATAATTAACCTAATGAGAAAAGGACGATAGTTTCCAACGAGGAAATATATCGTCCTTTTATTGTATAGATATTAGTCAATATAAGGAATTAGGTATTCATACTTTGTTCCTAATAATTCATTTTTAGGTATAAATTTGAGCGCAGATCCATTGATACAATACCGTAATGATCCATTAGGTCCATCTTCAAAAACATGACCTAGGTGGGCATTACCGATTCGACTGCGTACTTCAATACGTTGCATACCGTGTGAGTTATCTTTGTAATATCGAATAACATCCTTTGCTATGGGTTTTGTAAAACTTGGCCAACCACAATGTGATTCGAATTTACGCGATGATCCGAATAGTGGTTCACCCGTTGTAATATCTACATAGAGTCCGGATTTAAACTCATCAGTCAATTCATGACTAAATGGTGCATCTGTAGCAGCATTCTGAGTTACTTCAAACTCTTGCGGTGATAAAGTTTGCAAGTCTTTTTCGGTCGGTTTGTTATAGGCACTATCGTCTATAAGCGGCTCTTGGGATAGGCCAAGAGGAATGTGACAATAACCATTAGGGTTTTTGTCTAAATAATCTTGATGATATTCCTCTGCAGAGTAATAGTTATCAAGTGGTAATACTTCGATGGCGAAGGGCTTGCTTTCAAAGGATTGAGCACGTGCTAATGTAGTATCGATAATTGCTTTATCAGCACTATCTGTATAGTATATACCTGTCCGATACTGAATTCCTTCATCCCCGCCTTGTTTATTGATACTAAATGGATCGATAGCACGCAAGAAATACTGAATTAAATGATCTAATGATAATATATCGGTATCATAGATTACTTTTAGTGCTTCTACATGGCCACTGTCATGACATACATCTTCATAACTTGGATTGGTAGTAGGGCCGTTGGCATAGCCCACCTCAGTCGATACTATGCCAGGGATTTGGCGAATATAACCTTGTAATCCCCAGAAACAACCACCACCTAAGTATATTGTACGTTCTTTCATCTAATCACCCCATACTTCGTGTGCGATTTCTTTAACTAATGCTAATTTGGCCCATTGTTCTTCTTCGGTTAATTGATTGCCGATTTCGCAGGATGCAAATCCGCATTGAGGGGATAGGCAAAGTCTTTCGAGAGGAATGTATTTCGTAGCTTCCTTAATGCGAGCCTTAATCACTTCTTTATCTTCTAGTTGTGGACGTTTTGTTGTAATGAGGCCTAATACGACCTTTTTATTAGGTGATACTTCACGTAATGGTTCAAAGCCACCGGACCGTTCGTCGTCGAATTCTAAGTAATATGCATCTACGTTTTCTTTGGCAAATAGAATTGGTGCTACTGGTTCATAGCCGCCGCTAGCAGCCCAAGTAGAGTTGTAATTACCGCGGCATACATGTGTTGTAAAAGCTAGATCCTGAGGACGACCTTCAAGAGCCAAGTTATTTACGCGTAAGTATTTTGCTGTTTCTCCTTCGATGGTTACACTTTTATCTTTTTGACGGCCAGTCCAATAGCCATGGTCGCAGCACATACCCCATGTACAATCATCAAATTGAATGTTGCGACAACCTGCATCATATAAATCTTTTATAACTTGACGATAGGCTGCTGCAATATCTTGAATTAACTCCTCTAAATCTGGGTAGAAGGAACGTGTTACAGTACCATTATCTTCACGGAATAATTCTGCTAAGAATTGAGATGGGGCAGGGATGGTTTGACGAGCTGTTGTATGTTCATCTTCGAATTGTTTTACGAATTTAAAATGTTCTACGAATGGGTGATTAGTACCTGTAATTTTACCTGTAAGTGCAAGAGAACCTGGTGCTGTTTCTTGACCGTGGAATTTGTAACCATGTTCAAGTTCAATTTCTTTTACACCATTGAATCCCCACATGAAATCCAAATGCCAATATGCGCGTCGGAATTCACCATCTGTAATAACAGGTAGGCCCGCTGCTTTTTGCTTTTGGATAAGATCTGTAATGAGACGATCTTCGACGGCTGTTAAATCTTCACGACTGATTTTGCCGTCTGTGAAAGCTTGACGTGCCTCTTTTAATTCTGCTGGGCGTAGGAATGAACCTACAATATCAAAATGAAATGGTGCTAAATGGTTAGACATAATAAAACCTCCTATAATAAACGGTATAACCGATAATTTCGATAGGTTTATTATAGCTAAGTCTAACTATATTTAAAAATATCTATATGTTAATGTTTGATATAGATTAGAGTTATGGAGACGTTCATATAATAGGGTGTTAGTTATAAAGAAAAAGTACACCCCTGTGTGGAGGGTGTACTAATATAGTTTGTTAGTCTTATTTTCGTAGAACAAAATATTTATTTTTCTGTGGGCAATTGAATATGTTTGCCATAATTGTTTACATATTGCTCTAGGGCATTAATATATCCTTGTCCTAAACGACTGCGCTGCATTTTATTGTTAGTAATGTAGCCGATATGCATGATGCCTTCTTCTGCTAGGGGTACGGAAATGATACTTTCACCATTGAACTCCTTATCGATAACGCCGCTTGATACGGTGTATCCATTGAGGCCAATTAATAGACTAAAGAGGGAGGCCCTATCACGGACGCGTATATGTTTTGGGCGCACAACAGTACTAAAAATTTCTTCGGAAAAATAGAACGAATTATGGTCGCCTTGTTCAAATGATACATAAGGATATGGTTCCAATTCATTCATGGAGACCATTTTTTTAGTAGCTAATGGATGTTGTTTGCCGATAAAAATATGAGGGCTAGCCGTGAATAGCTCTGTAAAGGTTAATTCGTTAGTATGAATCAATTTTTCTAGAACAGGTCGATTAAAATCATTGTAATATAAAAGACCGATTTCGCTTTTCATATGCGCTACGTCATCAATGATTTCGTAGGTTTGTGTTTCCCGTAACGAGAAATCATAAGAGTCTACATCGCTTTGATTGATAAGATCGATAAAAGCATTTACTGCAAAGGAGTAATGTTGTGTAGATACGGAAAATTGTTTTTTTCCACCTTTATTACTCTTATATTGTTCTTCTAACAGCGTAGCTTGTTCCAATACTTGGCGTGCATATCCTAAAAAACGCTCGCCCTCCTTAGATACAGTAATGCCCTTATTGGTGCGATCGAAGATGGTAATGCCCATCTCCTTTTCTAATTCTTTTATGGCTTTCGTCAAGCTTGGCTGAGATACGAATAAACGTTTTGCAGCCTCACTAATACTGCCGATATTGGCAATTGTCGTTACATATCGCAATTGTTGTAATGTCACAATTATCTCCTTATTTAATAGTTTTATATAATATTATACTAAACTATTACACCTATTTAAGCAATGCTATATATGTTACAATAATATAATAGATATAAGGAGGTCCTATGTTAAAAGAGGTTATTGTAGTAGAAGGAAAATCGGATATACAACGTATACATCAAGCTATTGACGCTGATTGTATTGCTACGGAAGGATTTACCTTGCGCAAGGGCGTTATTGAACAGATTCTGGTAGCCTATGAGAAGCGGGGCATTATTATTCTTACCGATCCAGATACGGCTGGCGAACGTATACGTCGCGTATTAACAAAGAAATTTCCTAATGCACAACATGCCTTTGTTCCTCGCGATGAGGCCTATGCAAATGATGATATTGGTATCGAACAAGCTTCGCCAGAATCTATTATAAAGGCTTTATCTGTACTTCATACGGAATCATTGGTATCCAGCGAGGAATTTACGATGGCAGATCTTGTACGACATGGCCTTTCTGGATTTCCTAATAGTGCTGATAAACGAGCTGCCATTGGTGCTGCTTTGGGTATAGGATATGGAAATGGCAAACAGTTCTTATATCGACTCAATCATTATGGCATCAGTCGTGATGAATATGAACAAGCCGTTTCAAGATGTTAATATACTTTCAACAAACATAGTATTAAATTCGTAACAAAATTTAGAATAGGAGTATTCATGATTGAATCTATCATTGCGAGCCCAGAAGTAGTTCATTATATCTGTAAACGTTTTGATATTAAAATGAGCAAAAAGTTGGGCCAGAATTTTCTGATTAAGCGTGGCATTGTTGATGAAATTGTAAAAGCTGCGGATTTACAAGAAGGAGAGCCTGTTTTAGAAATTGGTCCTGGTATTGGCACACTTACACAAGGCTTAGCACAAAGTGGTGCTAATGTAACGGCTATTGAGCTCGATACGCGTTTATTAGAGGTTTTAGATACGACACTAGCTCAATATAGTAACGTGACTATTGTTCATGGGGATGTGTTGAAATTAGATGTACCGTCCATTATGCATCATGAACCATTCAAGGTTGTTGCTAATTTGCCATATTACATTACAACGCCTATTATTATGTCTCTTTTGGAAAGTAGATTGCCTATAGAGCGCCTCGTTGTGATGGTACAAAAAGAAGTAGCCTTACGGATGGTGGCAAAGCCAGGTACGAAGGACTACGGTGCTCTATCGGTGGCTGTTCAGTATTATACTAAGCCAGATATCGTGTTAGATGTTCCGCCAAAATCTTTCTTGCCAGCGCCAGCTGTAACGAGTTCTGTCATTCGCTGTGTATTGCGTGATAAACCTCCTGTGGATGTGGTTGATGAGAAACTATTCTTCCGCGTTGTGAAAGCTGGTTTTGCGCAACGACGTAAAACATTTGCTAATACAATGAAGACGACAGGGCTTTCTAAAGATCGAATTGAAGAGCTTTTAGTAAAAGCCAATATCGATGGTCAACGAAGAGGGGAGACATTTACCCTCCAAGAATTTGCCAATGTAGCCAATGCGTGGGCGGCCTTAATTAAATAATATAATTAAAAGGGCCTAAGGATTATTCTTAGGCCCTTTTGGATATAAAAAAAGGACCCGAATGGGTCCTTTAGTTTTGGCTCTCTGTCAAATGTTGGGGTATTCACCCTACGAGCCTTCTTTGGCACCAATCATATGTATGGTTGGTGCCATTCTT
>OGHW01002048.1_pt1 | contig 13398 bp, 9 predicted proteins | sample 1571641 | NCBI WGS metagenome assembly OGHW01 (sample SAMEA2582066, study PRJEB24529) | metagenome | biome: Human gut stool | place: China | collected 2011 | reverse complement strand
GTGCTTATTTTGATGACCTCGACCGCCTTATCACCCTTCATCAGCGTAAGCCGTTTTGTTGAAATGGAGGTAATGTAATGTTAAATAACGTTAAACATACAGACTTGTTCTGTGATTACTATGAAAAGTGGGTCGCAGTATATAAAGAAGGGGCAATTAGAAAGGTTACATTGGATAAGTACAAAATGACAATATCCTGGCTGAAAAGGCTTGTGCCTGAACTTGTTTTGCGTGATCTAAACAGAATTGCTTATCAGCAGCTGCTTAATGATTATGCTCGGTATCACGAAAGACAAACAACAATGGACTTTCATCATCAGCTTAAAGGAGCGATACTTGATGCGGTTGATGAAGGGCTTATTGAGCGTGATCCGACGAGAAAAGCAATAATAAAAGGTAAAACGCCGTCGGTCAAGAAAATCAAGTATCTTAATCAGTTTGAACTGCACACGCTGCTGACTTCGCTTGATCTTAAGTCCGGAGTGAACTGGGATTGGTTTATTCTTTTGGTCGCAAAAACAGGTATGCGTTTTTCCGAGGCACTTGCTTTGACCCCTCGTGATTTTGATTTTTCACATCAAATGCTTTCTATAAGCAAAACCTGGGACTATAAAGGCAACAGCGGTTTTCTTGCAACAAAGAATAATTCATCGGTAAGGAAAATACAAATAGATTGGCAAACGGTTATTCAATTTGCTGAATTGGTAAAGAGTCTGCCAGAAGATAAACCCATATTCGTAAACGGCAAAGTTTATAACTCAACTGTGAATGACATACTTAGCCGTCATTGCAAAAGGTTGAATCTGTCTGAAATATCTATTCACGGTTTAAGACATACTCACGCATCTCTACTGTTGTTTGCAGGCGTGTCTATTGCCAGCGTTGCTCGCAGGCTTGGTCACGCCAGTATGACGACAACACAAAAAACATATCTGCATATCATTCAGGAACTTGAAAATCAAGACGTTGATCTGGTAATGCGTTCTTTATCGGGACTAAGTTAATTATATAAACGTAAATAACGGCTTGCGTTGATGAAGTGTGATAAGGCGAGAAAAAGTTATAGAATGTAAAAACCATAGTAAAGATAGAAAATACAACAAACCGCCGCAGGTCACAAATCTATGTGACCTGCGGCGGTTGCATATTAAAAAGTTCAGTACATATGGGCTGAACTTTTTAACGTGATATTGCGTAAAACACAATTTTATTTTCCACAGCATTTTTTATATTTCTTTCCGCTGCCGCAATGGCAGGGATCATTTCTGCCGACTTTTTTCTGAGTGGTATTCTTACCCTCGATTTGAGAAAGCTGACGGAGCATATCCATTTTGACCTTTTCGGGCAGTTCGCTCATAAGGATTTCTTTTCTGTATTCTTCGATATCTGCTTCTCCGCTTTTAAATGCAGCAGTTATATTTGGTCCAAAGGAAATGCTGTCGATAACCTCTTGTCCGCCACGATTTGTCGATAACTCGTGGGGAGTAAAACCTCTGTTTTGCGGCAGTCGTGTGTTGTTGCTCAAATCGGTGAACAGCTTGATAAAATCTTCAAGCTGACTTTTTGTCATTAGGATATTCTTTCTATCGAGCATTTTAGATACTGCGTCAAAAGGTTTGTCATCACAGGTTATTATCAGTATAAAATCGGAAATTGTATAGTTGATCTCATCTTCGGACATTTTTAGTCTTGTGCGTAAAAAGTTCGTCATTGCTCTTACATACGTAGTATCGGCAATGTACATTTCCTCTTTGTATTTAAGAAGTTCCTGTTTTGGAAGAATTTTAAGAGGTTTACCTGCCTGATGATCGGCCATATTATAATAATCTTCATAATCAATATCAACCAAGCAGGAATGAACTATCTCTCGGTCGATAGGCTTTTCCTTAGGTGCGTTAAGATACAGTTCGTCTTTAGCAAGAATGTAGTAAAAATGATCTTCGTGGCGTGCTATCTCAGAAAATGCAATGAACTCGTCCAAGGTTATCAAGCCTTTATTTTGCCTGCTGATTATTTTGTAAGCGTCTTTTAGCGGCAACAACTGATATAAATTGGCAAAAGCTTCAAAGTAATCATAAAGGAGCGACATAGTTTCCTGCGGCAGGGCAAGCTTTTTATTCATTCTTGTTATTGTACTTTCAGCGTATATTCTAGGAAATCTACTCATTGTGATCTTACCTCGATATTTTTATACTTTACTTGATTATACATTAGCTGATAATATTAGTCAAGGGGAGGGGCAGAAAATCAATTCTTTTTTTGTCACCCCATAGGTAGGTTAATCATTATCTGACAGCAATGAATACTCACACAAAGCTGTAATGCCGGCTTTTTTCTCTAAGTGAATATCATCAGGAAACGCATATCTTCTGATAACAGGGTCTCTCAAAATATGCTGTATCTGTTTCCAAAGCTGCTTTACATCAGGCGGAATTGTGATAGCTCTTGACTTGCCTTTTGTGTCAAGAATATTCACATTCAGGTATTCTATTTCATCGAAACATCTGCTTGCTGACGTTTTTGATACGCCCGGTTTTTGGCGACTATTGACGGCGAAAATAGTATCATATTAAAGTATCTGGTTTAATTCGATTTTTTCTTTATTAGGTCTTGTTATGGTGAAAAATTTTACGCCATTTTCTTTGCTTTATTTACTGCGAAATACATTTAGCACGCCACAATAACATTACGATTTTTACACGAATATTAAAATTATGATATTATTTCCGGCCATATAGTGCTACAATATAGCTGTAAATAAAACTAGAATCAGAAAGGACGATTAAAAATATGAGAAGATTTAATGGCTATATGCACGGCATCGATATCGGAGGCTGGCTGTCACAATGCGATTACAGCAAGGAGCATCTTGATAATCTTATTACAGAGGAGGACATCAAGCGTATAAAGGGCTGGGGCTGCGACCACGTTAGAGTGCCTGTGGATTATAATATCTTTCAGGACGAAAACGGCTTTATAGAGAGCGGCTTTGACTATGTTCAGAAGTGTATCGATTGGTGCGGAAATAACGGTATCAATATGATTCTTGACCTCCATAAGACAATGGGCTTTTTCTTTGACAAGGCTCAGGCTGAAAGCGGATTCTTTGATAACGCTGAGCTTCAGCAGGAATTCTATGACCTTTGGGAAGAGTTTGCAAAGCGTTTCAGCAAATATTCTGACAGGGTCTCTTTTGAACTTCTCAATGAGGTAACTGATCCTAAGTTCAGCAAAAAGTGGAATGCTATCGTTGAAAATGCCATAAAGCTTATTAGAAAATATAGCTCTGATATAAATATTATTGTGGGCAGCTACTGGAACAACTCTATTGATTCAATGAAAGACCTTGATAAGCCTTATGACGAGCATATTGTTTATACTTTCCATTGCTATGACCCATTTCTTTTTACTCATCAGGCTGCCTATTGGGTAGATGAGATGCCGAGAGATTTCAGGATCGATTATCCTGGCAGCGTCCCAAAATACAGAACTGAGATAAAGCGTCTTGGTCTTGAATATATGCAGACATACGAGGAGGTCAAGACAGAGAAATTTACGCCTGATTATTTTATGGGAAGATTTGCTGAGGCTGTAAGGGTCGCAGAGGAAAGAAATGTTCCTATGTATTGTGGCGAATACGGTGTTATAAATCTTGCATCTGCTGAAAATACTCTTAACTGGTACAAGGATATAAGCAGTGCCTTTGAGAGATGTTCTATCGGAAGAGCGGCTTGGTCATACAAGGGAGTTGACTATGGGTTTGTTGACGGACATCTTGACAGCGTTCTTGATGAACTGGTAAAGTATCTTTGATAGATAATTTCTTCATATAACTCCATTTTTGGACAAGCTCGGTCACGTTTGCCGAGCTTGTTTTTTTTATGCTTAGTTTCATAAATTGATGTTTGCTCATAAAATCCTATTTGCGATAATTATTTGATATAAATAATTGAATATTGATATAACTATTTTACAGTAGCGTATATAATATAAACATAATCATTCATAGTCACTTTCTTATAATAACTTCCGAATAAACAGACCTGCTTGAATATCAAGTGGGTCTGTTTTCATATATTTATAATCTTTCATAAATTTGATATTAAACACTTTTATGATATTTATATTACGTTTTTGATATAAACAAAACGTTTACATAGTTATAATATATACAGAAACAACAAAATAAATTGCTTTTAGCGAAAAATTTTATTGAAAAATAGGAGGGAAAGGTTATGAAGATCAAAAAATTTGTAGCAGGTCTTTCAGCAGCGGTTCTCGCAGCAACAATGATGTCAGTTTCTGTTTCGGCAGCAAAGCTTGGCGATGTTGTTCACCCGTCAGAGGAGGACTCAAAAATGAATGACTCATATTACTCTATCGGAGCAATGGGCTTTTATATGGGTCAGGACTGGACCTGGAATCAGGGCGACTGGGTAGGCATTGATGATGCCGGCAAGATAACTGTTGAATATAAGATAAGCAAAGTTATCGCTGATAAGACAATGTCAGGAAAGGGAACTCTTGGGGATATGGGCGTTATGGTGGCAAATCTGCCTGATGGTATTTATCCTGTGGACGTTAAGATATCTGACGCAAAGTTCGTTGCCGAGGACGGCACAACAACAGTTTTTGATTCGCTTAATTCTATCACTTCAATGGACGAGGACGCAGAGGGTGGAATAAGAATACATATCAGACCAACTGACGAGGTCAATGAGGAAACAGGCGAGGTAACAAAGAAAGCTTGTCCTGAGGTCGCAGGCTGGGAGAAGGAAGGCGCTTTCAACGGCGGCACACTTTCAATGACGCTTGATTTCGGTGTTGCAGCTGCCGAGGGTGGAGAGTCAAAAACAGATACTTCAAAGGCAGATTCAAAGTCTGATACTTCAAGCTCAAAGGCTGATACATCAAAGAAAGACGTTTCTTCATCTAAGGCAGATACAAGCAAGACTTCTGCAGCAGCGGCTACATCTTCAAAAGCATCTGACGATACATCTAAGGCAGCAGAAACAGGTGCTGTTGTTGGCGGAACACTTGCGGTTATTGTTCTTGCAGGCACAGCAGTGATCGTTGCAAAGAGAAGAAAGTAATATTCGGAGGTATGGCTATGAATAATGCAAAAAGAGTTTTGACATTTGCCCTTGCGGTTTGCTCGCTTTCAGCATTTGCATCTTGCGGAAGTTCAAGTGATTCATCAAGCAAGGTCGTTGACAAAAAGCTTAAGGAAGATCAGCAGCAGATAGTTCAAAGACTTGCTGATGATATGAAAGATGTGAGAGATCTCAAGAGCAACGAAATAAAGTGGTTTTCACATTGGGATATCAACCCTACTGAGGCAGAGGACAAGGAGATAGGCGCTGACCTTGCTTTGTTCAAGACAAAGTATAATGGTAAGATAAACTGGGTGCAGACCACTTGGGAAACTAAGTTTGACGATCTTGCGGCACTTGTAATGTCAAATGATTCACCTGATTTCATCGGTGCTGATGATATGGACGTTTTCCCTAAGGGTGCTATAAAGTCAATGATAGAGCCTATCGACGATTATATCGATCTTTCAAAGCCTCTTTGGACAGACATAAAGGGTGCGACAGATCAGTTTATGCTTGGCGACAAGCATTATGTGAGCGTTATCAGAACAGACCCTGCGTATGTTTTTGTATACAACAAGCAGACAATGGAAGATAACGGCTATGACGATCCTGCTGAGCTTTTCAAAGAAGGCAAGTGGAACTGGGATACATTCACAGAAATGTGTCTTGATTTTACTGACGCTGAAAGCGATAAATACGCTCTCGACGGCTGGTATTATGAAAAGGCTTTGCAGCAGTCTTCAGGTGTGCCGCTCATCGGTATCACAGACGGCAAGCTTGTAAATAATATTTCTGACCCTATGATAGCAAAGGCTCAGAATATGATGTATGAGCTGCAGAAGAACAATGTTGTTTATCCAAAGCACGAGAATAACTGGAAACTCAGAGGCGACGCAGAGGGCAGCGGAATGGCAACAGGTCTGACGCTTTTCTATCCTATCGGACTTTGGGCACTTGAGAATGCTCCGTCAACAACTGTAAACTATGGCGATGTATCAAAGGGAGAGGTAATGTTCGTTCCTGTTCCTTGCTCAGCTGATAGCGATAAACAGTATATCCCTTCAAGAGTACACGGCTTTAGCATTGTAAGAAACGCTCAAAATCCTGAGGGCGTGGCAGCTTTCCTTGAATGCTGCCGTTATGCAGAGCTTGACGAGGCTGCACATCAGATAACCCTTGATCAGTACAAGGACGATTACGGCTGGACAGATGAGATGCTTGAAATGAGAGAAACTATCTATGATCTGTCTGCACAGAACCCTGTATTTGACTTTGAACAGGGCGTATCTGCCGACCTTAACTCTATTTGCGATACTGCAATAAGAGGAACAATGAATCCACAGGAGTCAAAGAGCTGGTCACAGGTCGTTCAGGAAAATGAAAAGGCTATAGATTATCTTATCGACGAGGCTATGACTTCAATGAAAGAGGCTAAATAATATCTAATTATCAGAAAAAAAGGGCGGCAGGGTGATTTGCCGTCCTTTTTCTATAAATATGAAGCTTTACTTGTGTCTGTAAATATGATATAATAAGCTAAAAAGCAGGGGGTGAAAGCTATGGAAATAAACAGAGAATTGTCTAAGCGGCAGTTTATGCAAAAGGAAAATGACTATCATCATTCACCATATGAAACGGAACTGGAATTTTATTCTGCGGTGCGGGCGGGCGATCTTGAAACGGTCAAACGGTTGTATACGCCGCTGGATACAAACGGAAAGGGCAGGCTCAGCAAAGACGACCTTAGAAACGTCAAGTATCATCTTGTCATAACCATAGCTATGCTGTGCAGGTTTTGCATCGAGGGTGGACTTGACCCGGAAACTGCGTATACCATAAGCGATATATACATTAATAAATGTGATGAGTGCCGCAATGAAGAAAGCGTTATGGCTGTACACAAAGAAGTCATCGTTTATTATACAAAGCAAATGAAAAAGGCTGCGTCACAGAACGTTTACTCGAAGCATATCCTTATGTGCTTTGACTGCATTTTCGATAATATTTACAAGGGCGTGACCGTCAATCAGATAGCTGATGAACTGAACATAACGCCTCAGTATCTTTCAAAGCTTTTCAGAGAGGAAGTTGGCGTGAAGATCTCTGATTTCATTATGTCAAAAAGGATACAAGCGGCTGAAAATATGCTGAGATATTCTGAATATAGTCCGCTTGATATAGCCAATTATCTTGCTTTCAGCTCGCACAGCCATTTTATTGCCTGCTTTAAGAAACAGACAGGACTTACGCCGAAACAGTATAGAGATCAGTTTTTCCGTGCAAACTGGAACAAGCATAGCACAAGCAGATCGAAAATATAAGTTGATGTTAATAATCTGATATTTGCATTACTTTTCTGATATAAATATCACATTTGTTGATTTATAATACTTATAGAAGATAAAATTCTGATATTTATTCGGAGGTAATGAAAAATGAAAAAAGTTTTGGCTATGTCGATTCTCACAATGATAGTTATGACTATGGGTGGCTGCGGTGCTTCATCTGACAGCAGTTCTTCGCAAGATGTCAGCAGCAAGGCGGAAACGGAAAGCAATTCTCCATACACGGTTGAGGCGGATTTCAGCAAGGGTGCATCAAATGATTTTTCCATTTCAGCAGGCTGGTCAAATGGCGATCCATTCAACTGTTCGTGGAGCGAAGATAACGTGACTTTCAATGACGGAAAAATGCAGCTTACCATTGACAGTATGGGCGATTCCGAAGCGTACAGAGGCGGCGAGTATCGTTCAAAGGAAAACTATGGCTATGGACTTTATGAGGTATCGATGAAAGCCATAAAGAATGACGGCGTTGTATCATCGTTCTTTACATACACAGGTCCATCGGAGGATAATCCTTGGGACGAAATAGATGTTGAAGTCCTTGGCAAGGACACAACAAAGGTGCAGTTCAATTACTACACCAATGGTGTTGGTAAGCACGAATACATGTATGATCTTGGATTTGACGCTTCTGAGGATTTTCACACTTACGCATTTGAGTGGAAAGAGGACGGCATAACTTGGTATGTTGACGGAAAGGAAGCATACAAGGCTACTGAAAATCTGCCTGTCACGCCTGGTAAAATAATGATGAATGCGTGGAACGGCATTGGCGTTGACAGCTGGCTGAAAGCCTTTGACGGCACAGTTCCGCTGACAGCGGAATATGAGTGGGCAAGGTTTACGGCAGAAAAGTAAAGTGATCCGCATAATACGCTTGCTTCTATGTTTTGATTTTTTTAGTTAATGATATTTATATTTGAACCGACCCCATTTGCTAGGTCAAAAAGTCTAGCGAATGGGGTCGGTTTATTTTACAAAGATAAACTCATATATTCTCACATCTCAACTTCTCGGTTATACGCCTCAGCCCCCTTGACATACAGCGTTCTCATTTCTTCAAATGAGTCGCTAGGGGATATGATAACGCCGTCTTTGCCGAACTTATTGAAATAGTATTTGACTTGGATAGGCGGGGAGATGAACTCGTTGACAGCGTTGGGCTTGGGCTTTTCATTGCCTTTCAGTATGGGGCGCTGATAGAGTATTTTGCCGAACATTTCAACGCCTTTTTCGGTGAGGTACACTTTGGAGATATCGCTCTCATCACTGCCAAAACGTGGGTCGCTGAGTAGGTGCTTCACGGACTTGACGTGACCCTCTTTCAGCCGTTCGTATTCGGTGACGGAGGAGTATTCCTTTTGGCTGAGCTTTTCTGCGATGCTTAGTCCGCTCAATCTGCTTATGCGATAGCTGTCGGCTTTGAACTCTTTGCCTGCGCTTTTTTCGTCGGACAGGCAGACAAGATAATTATACATCTTATATTCGTCGCTGACGATACGGTAGGGGATAAGCCTTATGCGGCGCTTTTCACGGCTGTACATATTAGAATATGCGTAAATGAAGCTGTAATATCTGCTGCCGTTTTGTTTGATAACTTCATTTATTTTTATGATATTGTCGGCGAAAAGGAGCCTTTCACGTTCGCAATCTGACAGCAGGGCATAGTCCTCATACACGGCTTTCAGAAATCTTCTTAGGGTCGAGCTGTACACCTTGTTTTCATAATAAAGGTCATCACTGCTCAGTGTATCGTAAAGGTCACGGCATATGCTGAGCCTTACTCGCACTGCATTTTCGGTCTTGGTCTTTTCGTATTTTGCAGAGAGTTTTGAGATAAGATAGCTTTTTATTATATCCTTGCTTTTATCATCAAGGCCGTCATCGATCTCCTCGATCTGCCATTTTACGAATGCGTTCAGAAGTGGGATACCAATATATTTATAGTTATCGTCACTTTTGTATTTTAATGATGCGATATATGCTGAATCAAATATACTTGTGAGAAATGAGGACATTGATACGCTGCCGTTAGGGGAAAGGCTTGTTTCAAATATGGACTTGTCCTTGATAATGACGGAATATGCAGAGGGTGAGAGGGGTATGGATTGCACCTCTGCGATATATGGTACGCCGCCCTCACGCTTGGGCAGAAATGTGCTTGGGGGTATGAGCATTTTTATCACCTCTTGTATCCATTATATCACAAATGTACTTTTTGTCAATATCATAGAAAATTATTTTGCTGAAATTGTGATATAAATGCCGTAAAAACGTGATAAATGTGTAAAAACATAGATAAAAAAGTTTTTGAAAATTACACTTTTGTTGACGATGATAAGGTGGTATAATGTATACAGAACAAAGGACAGGAGGTGATAAAAATGGGAAAGACGATCCTTACGGCTATCATTGTAGCTGTACTTGACTGCGCTATCGCAGCTGTCAAGGAGATTGGGGAATGAGATGAAATAACAACAGACGGGAGGTGATGAAAATGCTTTATGTAAAACAGCCACTTTCTATTGACATTTGTGTCTGAAAATGGTATAATATACACATTAAAGCAAAGCGTCGATAAAATAAGTTTGGTGTTTTATCACAGAATATCATTGATTATTTTGTCAACTTTGACCTACTACACTGGTGCAAATTTGCACTAGTCTAAAACGATATGCCGTATCACTGTCAGTTTCAAACTCTACTACACTGGTGCAAATTTGCACTAGTCTAAAACATTCCTCGTTATTTATGTATTGTTCCAGTGCTACTACACTGGTGCAAATTTGCACTAGTCTAAAACTCCTCGATTACCTTGTATGTGCCGATTGGGGCTACTACACTAGTGCGAATTTGCACTAGTCTAAAACATTTGTCTTTGAACCAGATTCTTGTGTCATCTACTACACTGGTGCGAATTTGCACCAATTGGCAAAGTCTAACATTAAAAAACAAATAAAAAAATCCCTTAACGCTCAATGCGCTAAGGGATAACTAATATAAGGAGTGATATTTATGGCAAAAAAGAATAAAATGAAGCCTAGAGAACTGCGTGAGGCTCAGAAAAAAGCCAGACAGCTCAAAGCGGCTGAGATAAATAATAACGCTGTTCCTGCGATCGCTGCCATGCCTGCTGCAGAGGTCATTGCACCTGCGGCAGAGAAGAAAAAATCCTCCGTAAAGGCGGCAGGAATGAAGTCTATTCTTGTCAGTGAAAATAAAATGTACATAACCTCTTTCGGCAAGGGCAATTCTGCTGTGCTTGAATATGAGGTTGATAAGGTGGATAATAATAACTACAACAAAACTCAGCTTTCCTCTGAGAGCAGCAGCAATATCGAGCTTTGTGGTGTAACCAAAGTAAACATCACTTTTTCAAGCAAGCATGGCTTTGGGAGCGGAGTGGAGATAAATACTTCAAACCCTACTCACAGAAGCGGTGAAAGCTCGCCTGTAAGATGGGATATGCTGGGGCTTAAATCGGAGCTTGAAAAGCGCTTTTTCGGCAAAACTTTTGATGATAATATACATATCCAGCTTATTTACAACATTCTGGATATTGAAAAGATACTTGCGGTGTATGTGACGAATATCGTTTATGCGCTGAACAATATGCTCGGTGTAAAGGGTTCTGAAAGTTATGATGATTTTATGGGGTATCTTTCTGCCCAAAATACTTATTATATTTTTACTCACCCTGACAAAAGTAATCTTTCCGATAAGGTAAAGGGTAATATCAAGAAAAGCCTTAGCAAGTTTAATGACCTGCTGAAAACTAAGCGTCTTGGCTATTTTGGTCTTGAAGAGCCAAAGACAAAGGATACAAGAGTTTCGCAAGCTTACAAAAAGCGTGTTTATCATATGCTTGCAATTGTGGGTCAGATAAGACAGTGTGTTTTTCATGATAAATCGGGTGCAAAAAGATTTGACCTTTACAGTTTTATTAACAATATTGATCCCGAATACAGAGATACTCTTGACTATCTTGTAGATGAGAGATTTGATTCTATAAATAAGGGCTTTATCCAGGGTAACAAGGTCAATATCAGCTTGCTTATTGATATGATGAAAGGCTATGAGGTTGATGATATCATACGCCTTTATTACGATTTCATTGTGCTTAAATCTCAGAAAAATCTCGGCTTTTCTATCAAAAAGCTTCGTGAGAAAATGCTGGACGAATACGGCTTCAGATTTAAGGACAAGCAATATGACTCTGTGCGCTCAAAGATGTACAAGCTTATGGATTTTCTGCTTTTCTGCAACTACTACAGAAATGACGTTGCCGCAGGCGAAGCTCTTGTGCGCAAACTGCGTTTTTCAATGACCGATGATGAAAAAGAGGGGATATATGCTGATGAAGCGGAAAAGCTTTGGGGCAAATTCAGGAATGATTTTGAAAATATCGCCGACCACATGAACGGTGACGCTATCAAGGAGCTTGGCAAGGCTGACATGGATTTTGATGAGAAAATTCTTGACAGCGAAAAGAAGAATGCGTCTGACCTTTTGTATTTCTCCAAAATGATATATATGCTTACATATTTTCTTGACGGCAAGGAGATAAACGATCTTCTTACAACGCTTATCAGCAAGTTTGATAACATCAAGGAGTTTTTGAAGATAATGAAAAGCTATGCTGTTGATGTTGAGTGTGAGCTTACGGCTGGCTACAAGCTGTTCAATGACAGTCAAAGGATAACCAACGAGCTTTTTATCGTAAAGAACATTGCTTCCATGAGAAAGCCTGCGGCTTCAGCGAAGCTTACGATGTTCCGTGACGCACTGACTATACTCGGTATAGACGACAATATCACGGACGATAGGATAAGCGAGATCTTAAAACTTAAAGAAAAAGGCAAGGGCATACATGGTCTGAGAAATTTCATAACAAACAATGTTATCGAGTCCTCTCGGTTTGTATACCTTATCAAGTATGCGAACGCTCAGAAGATAAGAGAAGTGGCTAAGAATGAGAAAGTTGTCATGTTTGTTCTTGGGGGTATCCCTGACACGCAGATAGAACGTTATTACAAGAGTTGTGTGGAATTTCCTGACATGAACAGCTCTTTGGAAGCAAAGCGCAGTGAGCTTGCGAGAATGATAAAGAACATCAGATTTGATGATTTCAAAAATGTGAAACAGCAGGCAAAGGGCAGAGAAAACGTGGCTAAGGAGAGGGCAAAGGCTGTTATCGGGCTTTATCTTACGGTCATGTATCTGCTGGTGAAAAATCTTGTGAATGTCAATGCAAGGTATGTTATTGCGATACACTGCCTTGAACGTGATTTTGGGCTGTATAAGGAGATAATTCCTGAATTGGCTTCAAAGAACTTGAAAAATGACTACAGGATACTTTCACAGAAGCTTTGTGAACTTTGTGATAAGTCGCCGAATTTGTTCTTGAAAAAGAACGAGCGGCTGCGCAAGTGCGTTGAAGTTGATATCAATAATGCAGACAGCATCATGACAAGAAAATACCGCAACTGTATTGCTCATCTTACTGTAGTTCGTGAACTGAAAGAATACATAGGAGATATTCGTACAGTGGATTCTTACTTCTCCATTTATCATTATGTTATGCAGCGCTGTATCACGAAAAGGGAAAATGACACAAAGCAAGAAGATAAAATAAAGTATGAGGACGATCTTTTAAAAAATCACGGCTATACGAAAGACTTTGTAAAGGCTCTCAACTCGCCGTTTGGATACAACATTCCGAGGTTTAAAAATCTTTCAATTGAGCAGTTGTTTGACAGAAATGAATATCTTACTGAAAAGTAGCGTGGTGTAGATACCGCCGCTCTCTGGGGGGACAGGAGGCGGTGTTTGGTTGTCTGCTTTAGCAAAAATAAAAAAACAGAGAAACCCGATCAATGGGTTTCTCTGCCTCTTTTAGCTGTATTAAATCATAATATCTTAGTAAAGTATATCTTCCTGCGAAGCTCAGTTGTCTG
>OGHW01002046.1_pt1 | contig 13404 bp, 10 predicted proteins | sample 1571641 | NCBI WGS metagenome assembly OGHW01 (sample SAMEA2582066, study PRJEB24529) | metagenome | biome: Human gut stool | place: China | collected 2011 | reverse complement strand
GCTTTGCGACGGCTTCCTTTCCGGCAAAATTGGATGCTGCACAGGCTGCCATCCTGTGTCCGCGCTGTTGGATCAGCTCCCGTTCCCTCTTTGAATAATAACGATGAAGAAAATGCTCATTTTTCTCAATCGCCTTTTTCACCCGTGCAATCTCAACCAGATCTGTCCCAACTCCGTAAATAGCTGTATTATTCTCCAATTTCGTTTTCCTCCAGATTGCCCTTCCATACCTGATGCTCTCTGTCAAAGATCTCAACGACCTCTGCTCCGAGAAGATTATGCATATATTTGTACATTTGTGTATTTCGCATTTCCATATCCTGCTTCTTGAGGATTTCGTCCTTTAAGCGTTCTCTGGTTGCCTTCACCCACTCGTTGATTGCCTCGATCTCATGAGTATTATCCATTAGTTCCTGATAACAGACATGCATGCATTCCACTAAAAGCTCTCTGTTCGCCTGTTCGATCTCTGTGGGAAGCTCACGCACAAGCTGCTCAGCCTTTTCCCTTTTATCCTTCAGGTCTGCCAAAAGCTTTTGATTCCGGTCCTGCTTCATGGAACGGATCGGACTGTCCACCTCATGTCCATCCGTCATATTATCAACGATGTTCTTCATCAATACCTTTTTGGCTTTTTCGTATTCCTTCAGATCATTATTCGTCTGTCCCTGCTTCTGGATCAATTTATTTAAACGCTTTTCTAGTGCCTTTATCCTGCTTGTTTTGCGAAAGTCCGGAAAAAGCTCATGCCACCTTGCATCTAGTGGAAGCAACGGGATCTGCCTGTTTTGAAGTGATTCTAAAAAATAGACGGTCCTTTGTTCCTCTTCCTGTCTTTTCCTCTTTCTTCCCATGAAAGTTTCCTCCCTTCCGAGCATACGCTTGGTTTTGTTTAAAGCTAATTATACCACAATTGACATTTTTTGAACAACATTTGATTATTTGAAGATTTTTTTGTATACTATTGGTTAACTATACGAAACAGGCTCTAAGCCAACATCTGAGCAATGCCGCCGTATAATAGAGTTTTGGGCGGGGAAAGGGAATATTATGACACTTGAAACAGCAAAAGAATTATTAGCAAAGTACCATCAGGAGCATGTGCTGCAGTATTATGATACAATTTCTGATAAAGAGAAAGCCGCACTTTTGGAGCAGATCGAGCAAACAGATTTTTCGGTGACGGAGCAGATCACCGCCGGTAAAGGTGAGCAGGCACGCGGTGTGATCACGCCGATCCAGGCAATGACACTCTCTGAGATTTCGGAGAATGCAGAAAACTTTACCGAAACCGGACTGGAAGCAATCCGTGCCGGCAAGGTTGCCGCTGTTCTTCTGGCAGGCGGCATGGGTACACGTCTTGGCTCCGACAATCCAAAGGGAATGTATGATATCGGTATTACAAAACCGGTTTATATTTTCGAGCGCATCATCCGTAATCTTTTCGATGTGGTTGACCAGGCAGGCACATGGATCCATCTGTTTGTCATGACCAGTGACAAGAATCATGAGGCAACAACCTCTTTCTTTGAACAGCAGAAATATTTCGGTTACAATCCGGAGTACATCCACTTTTTCCGTCAGGAAATGGCTCCGGCAGCAACCTATGAGGGTAGGGTCTATATGGAATCCAAAAGCCGTATTGCCACATCACCAAACGGCAACGGCGGCTGGTTTGTTTCTCTAAAGCGCGCAGGTCTGCTCTCTCTGATACATGACGCCGGAATCGAATGGCTGAATGTATTTGCGGTAGATAATGTACTGCAGCGCATTGCCGATCCTTGCTTTATCGGTGCAACACTCTCCCGGAAATGTAAGGTAGGGGCCAAGGTTGTCCGCAAGGCTGACCCTGACGAGAAGGTTGGAGTAATGTGCCTCGAGGATGGCAGACCTTCTATCGTTGAGTATTATGAACAGACAGAGCAGCTTCGCAACACCAGGAATGCAGATGGCGAGCCAGCTTACAATTTTGGTGTGATCTTAAATTATCTGTTCCATGAAAAGTCTCTGGAGGAGATCTGTGATACCGCACTTCCGCTTCACGTTGTTGAGAAGAAAATTCCATATATGAATGAGGCTGGTGAGTTCATTAAACCGGAGGAACCAAACGGCTGTAAGTTCGAGTCACTGATCCTCGATATGATCCATCTTCTGGACACCTGTCTTCCTTATGAGGTTGTCCGCGAGAAGGAGTTTGCTCCTGTCAAGAATAAAACCGGTATTGATTCCGTAGAGAGTGCCCGCGCACTGCTTCAGCAGAACGGATATACTTTATAGTTTTTTTCTTTCTGATACTTGGTGTTATTCAAAAGATTTTTGAAATACTGTACGAAAAACCGGACAGCAGTCGTAATGATTGCTGTCCGTTTTTTCGTACAGTAAAGTGCTTATAGTGGAGTATAAATCCAGCGAGAATTACGAAGCAATTTTAGAGTGCAAAACGTCCCAACGCTTTTATTGCTTCCAGTAGTCTTCTAAGACTCTGTGTCGATCAGAAAATCCGCCAGGATCTGATTGCTGACATCAATGCCATGCTCCGTCAAACAAAGATAACCATCCCTCGTCTGTTCCAGCAAGTGCGCCTGTTCATAACGCTGTATCACCGGTCCGTAAACAGACATGATATCCACCCCAAACCGACTTGAAAATTCCTGCTTTGAGATCCCCTGTATCATTCGAAGACCCAGAAACATAAACTCTTCCATCTGTGCCGTCCTCTCCACCTTCTCGACATCCTGCATACATTCAAGAATCCCGTCTTTGTTGACAGCGTCTATAGAAACACTCTCCTCCAGCTTTTTAATATATGCTTCGTACTGCTTTGCCTGCAGCGGTACCTGAAAACGATAGCCTCCGAGATAGGAGGACGCATTAACTCCGACGCCAAGGTACTCACCACCGGTCCAGTAGACACAGTTGTGTACACATTCCATATCTTTATGTGCATAATTGGAAACCTCATACCGGTGATATCCGTTTTCATCCAGAAACCGTTTCGTCCACTGGTACATTGCGCGATCCGTTTCTTCATTCGGACGGTTCAATGTCCCATTTTCCTCCCAGTCCCCAAAAACGGTCCCCGGTTCTACGATCAAACTGTAAGAGGATATATGCTCCGGCTGAAGCTTTACAATTCTTCTTAGGGTTTTCTGATAGCTTTCCATCGTCTGACCCGGAATTGCCGCCATCACATCAACATTAATATTGTCTATTCCACTCTCCCGTACCTGATGATACGTTTCCAGAAACTGCTCATAGGTATGGATCCTGCCGAGCATGCTTAACTCTTCATTAACGGCTGACTGCAGACCGAGACTGACCCGGTTGATACCCATCTGCTGCCATGCGGTCAGATGCTCCTTCGTCACGGTTCCCGGATTGGCTTCTGTGGTATATTCGATCAGATCACTGCATTCAAAGGACTCTCTAATCGTCTGCCCGATCCGCACAAGGCATTCCGGGGCAAGGCAGCTTGGAGTCCCACCTCCCAGAAACACCGTGTACAGCTTATAATCCTTTCTGAGACGTTCTCCCCAGCTCTTTATTTCCCGGCACAAAAGTGCTGTATACGCCCGCTTCTCTTCCTCCCCGGCTGCTGCCGAATAGAAATCACAGTACCGGCACTTCTGTACGCAAAACGGGACATGAATATATAGCGACAGATTTCTTTTATTCTTCATCCAGCTTTAAGACAGACATAAATGCCTGCTGCGGAATCTCGACATTACCAAACTGACGCATCCGCTTCTTTCCTTCCTTCTGCTTCTCCAGAAGCTTTCTTTTACGGGAAATATCACCACCATAGCATTTTGCAAGCACGTCCTTGCGCATCGCCTTAACGGTCTCACGGGCAATTATCTTGCTGCCGATCGCTGCCTGGATCGGAATCTCGAACAACTGTCTCGGAATCTCCTTTTTGAGCTTCTCACACATCTTTCTTCCACGCTCATATGCCGTATCTGCATGTAGAATAAAGGACAGAGCATCGATCTCCTCACGGTTGATCAGAATGTCAAGCTTCACAAGTTGTGACGGTACATATCCCTTCATCTCATAATCGAGCGATGCATAACCGCGGGAACGGGATTTTAATGCATCAAAGAAATCATAAATAATCTCATTCAATGGCAGATCGTACTTTAAGACAGCACGCGTCTCCTCGAGATACTCCATACCATTATAGACGCCTCGGCGCTCCTGGCATAGATTCATGATCGCACCGACAAACTCCGTCGTAACCATGATCTCTGCAGAGACCACAGGCTCCTCCATATGCTCGATCTCAGACGGATCCGGCAGATTGGATGGATTCGTAACATCGATCACCTCACCGTTGGTCTTATAAACTTTATAGATAACACCCGGAGCCGTTGTAACCAGATCCAGATTGTACTCTCGCTCTAATCTCTCCTGAATGATCTCCAGATGCAAAAGACCAAGGAAACCACAACGGAATAGGAAGACGATTGCAACAGAAGTCTCCGCCTCAAACTGGAGAGACGCATCATTTAACTGCAGCTTCTCGAGCGCATCACGAAGATCTCCGTACTTAGCACCATCTGCAGGATAAAGACCGCAGTATACCATCGGCTGCACCTTTTTGTAACCCGGAAGTGCCTCCGCACAAGGGCGTTCCGTCAATGTGACCGTATCTCCGACACGGGTATCTCCTACATTTTTAAGACTTGCGGTAATATAGCCAACCATACCGGCAGACAATTCCTCACACGGAATAAACTGACCGGCACCAAAAATACCAACCTCGACAACCTCTGCCTTGGCTCCAGTCGCCATCATTGTGATCTGCTGTCCCTTCTTTACCGAGCCATCGAAGATACGGCAGAAAATGATCACGCCCTTATACGCATCATAGAGCGAATCAAAGATCAGAGCCTGCAGTGGCTTGTCTATATCTCCGGATGGTGCCGGTATCTTTGTGATAATCTGTTCCAGTACCTCCTCAATATTGGTTCCCATCTTGGCAGAAATAAGCGGTGCATCGGAGGCATCCAGACCAATAATGTCCTCGATCTCCTCCTTTACGCGTTCCGGCTCTGCGCTTGGCAGATCGATCTTGTTGATAACCGGCATGATCTCCAGATCATGATCCAATGCCAGATAACAGTTTGCCAGTGTCTGCGCCTCAATGCCCTGTGATGCGTCAACAACAAGAATAGCGCCCTCACAAGCCGCCAGTGAACGGGAAACCTCGTAGTTAAAGTCAACATGGCCGGGGGTGTCGATGAGGTTAAAAAGATATTCTTCGCCGTCATCGGCTTTGTAGATAACGCTAACCGCCCTCGCCTTGATTGTAATGCCACGCTCACGCTCAAGATCCATATCGTCAAGCAGCTGTGCCTCCATATCCCTTTCGGAAACGGAGTTGGTCTGCTCAAGAATTCTGTCTGCAAGCGTACTCTTGCCGTGGTCAATGTGAGCAATAATGCTGAAATTTCTTATTTTATCCTGTGGAAAAGACAATGTTAATCACCTTTTTCTTTAATGTCTGAATTTTAATGAGTTATGTTCTGTAAATTATTATACCAATTCTGCCGAATAAAGCAACCGTATTTGATTAAATCGGTGGGAGAAATTGTGACTCAAATCAGTAGCGCCGTTCCCTATTCGTGCAGACAGTTTGAAAAATCCGCAACATATTTTGCCCGAGCGTAGCATTGTTACCGTTTGTACAAACAGTAGCGGCGTTCAGTGAACGCCAATCGAAACGATTGTAAAATCGGTTCGATTAAATACAAACCATTTGTTTATCGTATGTTATTGATTAAAACGCTTATTGCAGATGTATATTTGTTCGTTTTGGTTTTGCAACCAAAGCGAATGGCGGTCACTGACCGCCGCTACGGTTAAGCAATATTGATTTATTTATCATCATAACTCCCTAAATTATAACATATGGCAATCTCTTTCACAAGCAAAAAATCGTTGCAGTATGCGGTTTTCGGTGTTATACTTTGCTTATAGAAATAACCCTATAAAAGGAGAAATTGGTATGACAAAAGGTGAAATTGCAAAGAATAATTTTATGCAGGGCTACAACTGCGCTCAGGCTGTATTGCTTGCATTTTGTGACGATTTGGGCTTTGATGAACAGACTGCTCTTATGCTTGCGTCACCGTTTGGCGGCGGAATAGGCAGAATGCGTGAGGTGTGCGGTACTGTTACGGGAATGTATATGGCTTTAGGTCTTGCAAGGGGTTACAGTGACAGCAAGGATAATGCCGACAAAAAGCGTGTTTACACCGAGGTTCAGCAGCTTGCCGAAAGGTTCAAAGAGGACAACGGTTCAATCATTTGCCGTGACCTTTTAGGTATGAGGGCAAAGGCAAAGGATAACCCGACTCCGTCTGAGAGAACAGAAAAATATTATGCCGCCCGTCCGTGTCCTGAATTGTGCAGATATGCAGCGGATTTGCTTGATGAATACTTAAAGAATAAAAAAGGCTGAGGGGCGTTGCTTTGATTTGAAACTTATGCCTGCAAACAGTTGAATTTGGGAATAAATTGTGATAAAATGTTTAAAATAGGGCATTAGTCTAATGCGGTTAATTTTGAAAATTACCTTGAAAGGGGAATTGTGATATGTGCGGCATAGCCGGCTTTATGGGACAGGTTGAAAACAGAGCCGATGTCATCAGAAATATGACAGAGGTTATCACTCACCGTGGTCCCGACTCGGACGGATTTTTTACGGACGACAATATTTCCATGGGATTTCGCAGACTTTCCATTATTGACCTCGGTGCAGGTCATCAGCCTATATACAATGAGGATAAAAGCCTTGTTCTCACATTCAACGGTGAAATTTATAACTACAAGGATTTGAGAAAAGAACTTATCGCAAAAGGTCATAAGTTCTATACAGATACAGACAGTGAAGTGCTTGTTCACGGCTTTGAAGAGTGGAAAGAAGATATGCTCCCAAAACTCCGTGGTATGTTCGGCTTTGCTATTTACAACACAAAGGATAATTCACTTTTTATTGCCCGTGACTTTTTCGGCATTAAGCCGATGCACTACACTCAGATAGGCAATGACTTTGTCTATGCAAGTGAAATCAAGAGTATTCTTGAATATCCTAAGTTTGAAAAGAAATTCAACAGAAAGGCACTTGATTCGTACCTTTCATTCCAGTATGCAGTTCCGCCCGAAACTTTCTTTGAGGGTGTTTACTGCCTTATGCCCGGTCACTACCTCTGGTACAAAGACGGCGAGGTTGAAACTACCCGTTATTTTGAGGCTCGTTTCAATCCCGACGAAGAAATGACAGAGGAAGAGGCTGTTGACAGAATTGAAAAGGTTTTTGAAAATTCCGTAAACGCTCATAAAATTGCCGATGTTGAAGTTGGCTGTTTCCTTTCAAGCGGTGTTGATTCAAGCTATGTTTCAACATATTTTGCCGATCAGAAAACATTTACAGTCGGCTTTGGGTTTGGCGAAAAGTCTAACGGAATCCGCTGGGCAAAAAAACTCAGCGAAAAAATCGGCGTTGAACACCACACTCACCTTATTTCAAGTGAAGAATTCTGGGACGCTGTTCCGACTGTTCAGTACCATATGGATCAGCCTCTTGCAGATCCGTCATGTATAGCACTTTACTTTGTATCCCGTCTGGCAAGCCATTATGTAAAGGTTGTCCTTTCGGGTGAGGGTGCAGATGAATTGTTCGGCGGTTACACCTGCTACAACGATCCGAGAGTGTTCAAAATTTATCAGACAATTGTTCCGCATTGCATCAGAAAAGCAATAAGAGCAATTTGCAGAAAGCTCCCCGACATCAAGGGCAGAGATTATCTCATCCGTGCCTGTGACAAGCTTGAAGAGCGTTATATCGGTAACGCATTTATGTATGACTATAAGCAGAAGCAGGAGCTTTTGAAAGATCCGTCAATTGCAACACGCCCACAGGATCTTACAAGAAAATATTATTATCGTTGCCGTAAGTATGACGATGTTACAAAAATGCAGTATCTTGACATCAATATGTGGATGGTCGGCGACATCCTTCTTAAAGCCGACCGAATGAGTATGGCTAACTCGCTTGAACTTCGTGTTCCTTTCCTCGATAAGGAGGTTTTCAAGGTTGCGTCATCGCTCCCGACAAAACTGCGCTGCAACAAGCACAACACAAAGTATGCAATGCGTAAGGCTGCCGTTCGCCATATGCCTGAGGCTACTGCCGAAAAAGAGAAACTCGGTTTCCCTGTACCGACAAGAGTATGGCTCCGTGACGAGAAGTATTATAATGTTGTAAAGACAAAGTTCAAGGGCAAAACTGCCGAGAAATTCTTCAATACAGATGTCCTTGTTTCATGGCTCGACAGTCATTTCAGCGGAAAAGAAGATAACAGCAGACGAGTTTGGACAATTTATGTGTTCCTCGTATGGTATGATATCTATTTTGATGAGGACAGCGAAAAGGTTGAAAAGCCTGTAAATCACCTTGATGAACTCAAGGCTGTTGCCGAGGCGAGAAGAGAAAAGCAGATTGACGCTCCCGGTGAGGTAATTATGGCTGCCGCAGAGGAGATTGACGAAAATTACGATGCTCCGAACTTTGGCGTTGACAAGTCAAAAAAAAATGACGAATCTGCCGAAAAAGCGGAAGAACCCGTAAAAGAGGAATCTGCGGAAGATGTGACAGAGGAAGTTGAAGTTCCCGATGACGGCAATGAGCCTGCAATCGTTGAGCCTGAGGAAGAACCCGAGGTTAAAGAAGAGCCTAAAAAAGAGGAGTATGTGAATATCTCAAATCCCGAGGATAACGAGATTTACGACGCTCCGAAAAAACCGTCAACTCCCCAGGAGCAGATGCAGATGGCTATTGACAGCATTGAAAAAAGATCAAAATATCTTGACGAGCCGAATGTAATTTCAGACGAGGCTGTTGACAATATCGTAAACTCAATCTCATTCTTTGATGATGAGGACGATAAAAATTAATCAAAGTTATTAAAAATAACAAAATAAACAAGGGCAACCGAGGTTGCCCTTGAATTTTATAAGAAAATGTTAGGAATAATTTTAACGCGCCCTTTTAATTAAAAACAGCACCAAACAATATGTGTTCAGTGCTGTAAATACAATGAAATTAAATTTTTAAACCACCGCTCCGAGACAGAGAATGTTTTGCAGAATTTTGTATTCTTCTTCAAAGTCGGAGAGGGGGAGGGGATTTTTCCCGAGCCCCATTTCTATGGTGAGGGCAGGTCGGCGGAATTTTTCGATGAACCAATCCTTAAAGCCGCCGCCTGTGGCAATCTCCTCGGGAAAGGCTATGTTGTAGCCGCTTGCCTGTGAGAAAATTGACGCAAGCCGAAAGCTCAGAACGGGTGTGTGTCTGCCGAATGAGCAGTAAATTTCCCGTCCCTGACTGTGCAGAGCGATTGCACGTTCAAAGTCAATATTACGGCAAAGCGTTGTCAGAGCTTTAGTTTCGGGTTCGCTTTCGGGATGATTGCCGCCGAATCTTGTCGGCGCAGGACACTTGATATTGTTCTTTAATTCAAGCTGTTTAAGCCTGCACCAACCCGCATTGAAATTGTGGTTGATGTCAACTCCACGGGCATTGGCCTGCCATTTATATGTATCGGTGCAGACCTTTTCGACAAGCGGTTTGTATTTGAATGCGGCATCACTGCCATGCAAGGCAATTTCCGTGCCGTCGGGATTTACGCAAGGCACAATCGTAAGACCGCGAATGCTTAAAAAATTCCCGATTTTGCATCCGCCGACAGTTTTGTCGCTTTCCATTGCCTCACAACATTCTTCAAAAAATTTCAGCAGGGCAAGTATTGTGAGGTACTCCGAGCCGTGAAAACCGCCGCAGTAGAGTACACGATTCTTGGTGTTGCCGATGTGCAGAACATCAATACCTCTTCCGCACACGCTTTTTCCGGCAAAGCAATGCTTGATGAACTTGTACCTGTCGCAGAGCTCGTTTGTGATTTCCTTGCGTGTTTTGTAATCGGGAAAAACATTATAATCGGGCATAACAAAATCCTTTCCTTTCGATAATTCAATCTTTAAAACGGAGGCATAATTATGGAGCTTTTTGAAAAAACTCTTGACAGCAAGAAAATTTTTGACGGCAGAGTTCTGCATATAGTCCTTGACGAAGTGGAGCTTCCTGACGGTAAAAGGTCAAAGAGGGAGGTTGTCAATCATCCGGGCGGAGTATGCGTTGCCGCTCTTGATGAGGACAATAACCTTTCTTTTGTAAAGCAGTTTCGCTATCCGTACAAGGAGGTTGTGCTTGAGCTTCCTGCCGGCAAGCTTGAAAAGGGTTCTACTCCGCTTGAAAACGGAAAGCGTGAGCTTCTTGAAGAAACGGGACTTGAGGGTTACTCTTACATTTCTCTCGGTCAGGTGTATCCGTCTCCCGGATACACCTCGGAAATTATCCATCTTTATGCCTGTCGGGTAAAGTCACAGGGTGAGCAAAAGCTTGACGAGGGTGAGTTTTTGAATGTTGAAAAAATTCCCCTCAACAAAGCCGTTGAATTGGTGCTTAACAATATGATTCCCGACTCCAAAACACAGATTGCCGTTTTAAAGACTGCCGCACTTTTGAAAAGCGGTAAAATTTAATTTAATCATAGGAAATATATATGCAGAATTTTACTGTTTCAGAACACGAAAAATTGAATACTGCCGTTGCTCTCGGATTTTTTGACGGACTTCACAAGGGACACCGAAGGGTTATCCTCTCGGCTGTTGAACAGAAGAAAAACGGACTTTTGCCCGTGTGCTTTACATTTGCTCAAAGCCCGAAGGAGGTTCTCGGAAAATCTTCTAAGGGTGCGCTTATGACAACGGAAGATAAGCTGAAAACGCTTGAAAGCCTGGGTATTGAACATACCTTCAGTCCCGACTTTAAAAAGCTGATGAATATGTCTGCAAAGGATTTTGTCGAGAAAATTATTTTCGGCGACCTCAATGCAAAATTTGTTGTCTGCGGTTTTAACTATCGTTTCGGAAAAAACGGAGAAGGCGATACCGAGTTGCTCAAAAAGCTTTGTGACGAGAACGGTACAAAGCTTAAAGTGATTGAGCCTGAGCGTGACGATGGCGATGTTGTTTCGTCAACACTTATCCGTTTGCTCGTAAGTGAGGGAAGCATTCGCCGTGCAAACAAGCTTTTGTGTTCATATTTTGGCTTTTCTGCCGTGATCACTCACGGAAAAAGACTTGGCAGAGAGCTCGGTACTCCGACAATCAATCAGAAACTTCCCGAAAATCTTGCCGTGCCGAAATACGGTGTTTATGCGTCTGCCGTTACGCTTGAAAACGGAAAGGTCTATTGCGGTGTGACTAATATCGGTGTAAAGCCGACGGTCGGAGGAACAAAGCTTTTGAGCGAAACATGGATGCCTGACTTTCACGGCGGTGAAATATACGGTCAGACAGCCGATGTCCGTCTGCTTGATTTCATTCGTCCCGAAAAAAAGTTTGACAATATCACCGAATTAAAAAATGCCATAACCGACAATGCAGTTACGGCAAAAGAAATTTTTGATGAGATGTATAGATACGGAGTCTGAAGTAAGCGTAGTATTTATCTATGGTTGACATCGCGATTTCAGCTTGATACAATATGATACGAGAATACAAGGAAGTTTAAGGCGGTTAGTCACATCCGAACGCAAACCGATGAAAGCATTGGCTAATATGTGCAAGGAGGTGACAAAGGTGGAATACATAATTTGTTTTACCTTGCTTGTTACAATAATAATTGTTGCAATAAAAAAATAACCGCCCAACAGCCTAGGAAACTTTAGGTGGTTATTTTTTATCTGAATTTTTTGGCTAACCGCTTTTAACGGTTTTCCTTGTGTTCTTATTATATATTATGCAAAAAGCAATGTCAATATTCCATTTGAATTTTATATGACTGAAAATGTTGAGCGGTGACGGAACTTTCCGACACCGCTTTTTTTATTTAAATTCATCATTAAGAATTTCATCAAGGTTATTGACCATTGCTGTGACTATTTCGTATGAACCGCCGTCTGAGATTGACTTCATAAGAGCGTTTATGTTTTCTTCAAAATCCTTTGGTAAGACGGAGCAATACTTTTTGCAGAGCTGAACCTGCCTTTTTTCACCGGGGTGTGTCTGACGGTTGAGTGCGAATATAACATCAAAATAGCTTTCGAGAAAAGCGGTGATTCTGTGATTGACACTAACGATATCGCCACGCTCCTGAGCCTTTTTAATCTGCCTGTCATATGACGGAAGCTTTCCGTTCAAAAGGTTGCGGTTGTTTTTGATAATCGCACTGCGGAGATTTTCAGGAAAATCAATCTGCGCCATATCTCTGAATTTTGTGAAAGTGCCTGTCTTGTCAAAAAGAACCTTACTGTTCTTGATATTGTGCCAAAATGCGGTTGTATAGCCGTTAAAAGCCTTGCCACCCTTGATTACCGTATCAATATATTGACCGAACCTGTCAACTTCACGGTAGATTATGTCAACGGGAATACCGTTGTTCATAACCGTGTTGTCCTCGCTCTCCCAATAATGATTGCCGAATTCTGCAATCAAACAGTATTTTCCGAGAAAATTTTCTCTTATTTCGGCTGTCGGAATTTCAGCACAGTAAACATAAATATCGTAGTCCGAATTTTCATCACTTGCACCTGTTGAACGAGAACCGCCGAGTGCGACAGCCTCAACCGTATCAAGCGACTTGAGTGCAAGCAAAATTTCTTCAAGGTTTGCGTCCTTAACATTGTATTCCGCAAAATTCATAGTTTTGATCTCCTTTATTTTATGGTATCATATTCCTTTTGTCGGATTAAGCCGTAGCTTCTGCCGTTTCGGTTGGACTTATCTTATCTTCAAGCACAACCCTTTTGCCTCTCCAACCGCCCTTTATCCAGCGGATAAACACAACGACGCCTCTGAAAATTTCATCGGCAGCCATGGCAACCCAAATGCCTACGAGCCCCCAGCCCCAATATATACCAAATAGGTATGATAGTGGCACTGCACACAACCACATACCAAAGATACCTACAAGCATTGGAGTTCGAATATCCCCTGCTGCTTGTAAACAACCTACCATAACGATATTTACGGCACGCCCTAACTCAAGGAAAATCTCAACCAATAAGATATTATGTGCTAACGATAAGATTTCTGGATCCTTAGTAAATACTGATAGTACTATATCACTAGTACTATAAAAGAACGTAGCCAGTCCTACACTAATGGCAATGGCTAACAACATAGAATGCCATACGCGATTTGTCACCTCAGCTTGTCGTTTAGCCCCCATCAAGTAGCCCACAATAACTTGAGAAGCATTTGCTAGTGCTATTGTATATACATAGCAAAGCATGGCAATAACCGATACATACACCTTTGTATTAATAACAGCTA
>OGHW01002044.1_pt1 | contig 13404 bp, 17 predicted proteins | sample 1571641 | NCBI WGS metagenome assembly OGHW01 (sample SAMEA2582066, study PRJEB24529) | metagenome | biome: Human gut stool | place: China | collected 2011 | reverse complement strand
TGGTGGGTCGTGAAGGATTCGAACCTTCGACCAACGGATTAAAAGTCCGCTGCTCTACCGACTGAGCTAACGACCCACATCATTTCGTAACAGGTGCGTATATTACCGATTTTATTTTCTGACGCAAGAAAAATCTGAAGAAATTGTGTTAATTGTGTGAATACTCGTCAATTTCTGCCAATATCTTAGAACAAATAAAAAAGGAGAGTATTTCTACTCTCCCTTTTTCTAAGAATCAAAATTCTCTAAAAATATTAGTATGCTAACACTGCACGACGGTTTTTAGAGTATGCCGCTTCATCGTGACCTAACACTGCAGGTTTTTCTTCACCGTAAGAAACAGTTGATACTTTACCAGCATCAACACCTTTACCAGCTAAGAAACCTTTAACTGCATCAGCACGACGTTGACCTAAAGCGATGTTGTACTCTGGAGTACCACGTTCGTCAGTGTTACCTTCAACAACAACTTTAGAAGCTGGAGTTGCATTTAAGTATGCAGCGTGAGCATCTAAGATTTGAACGTATTCACCTTCGATGTTGAATTTGTCGAAACCGAAGTAAACGGTGTTGTAACGTTGTTGAAGATCTTCAACAGAGTAACCACCGAAAGTTTGACCGTTGTTAGCACCGTTGCCTGCTGCATCGTTGTTTGATGAGCTACATGCTGCTAATGCAGCTACTGAACCAGCAACTAATAATGATTTAACAAATTTGTTCATTAGATTTCTCCTCAATGAGTTTTTTTATTTAGTCAAGTATGGAGACCAAGCTGGAAATTTCACTTGGCCATTACTTCCTGGAAGACTCGCTTTAAAGCGACCATCTGCAGAAACTAATTGTAACACCTTTCCTAGCCCTTGTGTAGAGCTGTAAATAATCATGATACCGTTAGGAGAAATACTTGGGCTTTCACCTAAGAAAGATGTACTTAATACTTCAGAACTACCGCTGGTGAGATCTTGTTTCACCACGTTGTTATTACCGTTGATCATCACAAGAGTTTTACCATCACTACTGATTTGCGCACTACCGCGACCACCAACTGGTGATGCACCACCACCACTTGCGCTCATGCGATAAACTTGTGGTGAACCACTTCTATCTGAAGTAAAGAGAATTGAGCTACCATCTGGAGACCATGATGGTTCTGTATTATTACCTGCACCGCGAGTTAATTGAGTAGGTGTACCACCATTTGAGCCCATTACATAGATGTTTAATAAACCATCTTGTGAAGAAGCAAATGCTAGTTTAGAACCGTCCGGAGAGAATGCTGGCGCACCGTTATGTCCAGGGAAAGAAGCAACTACTTTACGAGAACCTGAACCTAAGTCTTGTACAACAAGTTGTGATTTTTTGTTCTCAAAAGATACGTATGCTAAACGTTTACCATCTGGAGACCAAGCTGGAGACATAATTGGTTGTGAGCTACGATTTACGATAAATTGGTTGTAGCCATCATAATCTGCTACACGAACTTCATAAGGTTGTGAGCCACCATTTTTTTGCACTACGTAAGCGATACGGGTTCTGAATGCACCACGAATACCGGTTAATTTTTCGAATACTTCATCACTCACAGTATGTGCACCATAGCGTAACCATTTATTTGTCACTGTATAGCTATTTTGTGCAAGTACCGCACCAGATGTACCTGATGCACCTACAGTATCAACTAATTGGTAAGAAATGTTATAACCGCTACCAGTTGATGTCACTTGACCCACCACAACAGCATCAATACCTAAAGCAGTCCAAGCCTCTGGTTTCACTTCTGCTGCAGTCGTTGGTTGTTGTGGCATTTGGCTTACTGGAATAGGGTTAAATTTACCACTATTACGTAAGTCATCTGCAACGATTTGACCAATATTTTCAGGTGCAGAACCTGCGAAAGGAACAACTGCGATAGGACGAGCGCCATCAACACCTTCATCAATCACAATTCGAACTTCATCTTCTGCCATTGCTGTGCTTGCAAATGCAAACATCACCACAAATAGCCCCATAACACGTTTGATCAATTTCATTTAATCACCTTATTTTAACGTTGTTACTTTCCTAAAACCGATTATCGAGCATTGATATCAAAATCGATAGTCGGCGCTTTATATTTCTCATAAATAGCATCAGATGGTGCTGCTGGAACTTTTTTCGTTCTAGCTACCGCACTTAATGCTGCAGTACAAATATCATCAGATCCTGAAACGCGTTGGTAGCCTAAAATCGTACCATCTCGACCGAGTTGGATTTTAATGCTACAAACTTTACCGGCAAAGCTTGGGTCTTTTAAGAAACGGCGTTGAATTTCACGTTTAATGACACCTGCATATTGGTCACCAACTTTACCACCATCTCCAGAACCTAGTCCTGCACCACTACCTTGTGTACCGCCTTTATTTGCATTACCACCTTTAGATGCACTCCCACCACCGACATCTCCGCCGTTCATGAAGTCATCTAAAGCCGCTTGATCTGCTTTACGTTTTGCTGCGTCAGCTTTTGCCTTCGCATCAGCCTTCGCTTTTGCTTCTGCATCCGCTTTAGCTTTTGCTTCTGCCTTCGCTTTCGCCTCTGCATCTGCTTTTGCTTTAGCATCGGCTTCAGCTTTTGCCTTAGCATCCGCCTCAGCTTTCGCTTTAGCATCTGCTTCTGCCTTGGCCTTCGCTTTTGCTTCAGCATCGGCTTTCGCTTTTGCCTCAGCCTTCGCTTTAGCATCGGCTTCAGCTTTTTCTTTGGCTTTTTGAGCTTCGGCTTGTGCTTTAGCTTTTGCCTCTTCCTCAGCCTGTTTAGCTGCTGCCGCTAAACGTTTTGCTTCTGCATCAGCTTTTAACTTCGCTGCTTCAGCAGCTTGTTTTGCTTTCGCTTCTTCAGCTTGTTTCTGCTTTTCTAACGCCTCTTGACGAGCAAGTTCTTGTTGCTGTTTTTGCTTTTCAATTTCTTGCTGCTTTTGTTTTTCAAGTTCTTTTTGACGTTGAATTTCCTGCTGACGCTTAATCTCTTCTTGTTTCGCAATTTCTTGCTGATTTGGTTCAGGTTCAGGCTCTGGTTTTTTCTCTTCGACTACAGGTTCTGGTTTTTTCTGTTTATCAGTTTGACCTTTTTTCTGTTGTTGAATACGTCCCCATTCCTGCGCTGCGCTGCCGGTATCGACCATCACAGCTCCCATGGCATCACCTTCACCTTCTCCACCACCCATTATTTCAACGGTTTGATAAAGAGAGCTCCAAATCAACAAACCAAACAATGCAAGGTGCATCGCAATAGAGATGACAAACTCATTTGCACGTTTTTTTCGTCGATTATTCTGCACGGTTTTACCTACTTATTCTTAAATCGGGTTGGTCATTAAACCCACAGACTTAATGCCGGCAAGATGTAGTAAATTCAGTGCTTTAATCACTTCTTCATAAGGTACATCTTTTGCTCCGCCCACTAAGAACATTGTGTTATTGTCTTTATCAAATTCTTGTTTTGATAATTGGGTTACCATTTCTTCGTTAAGTCCTTCTTGGCGTTGACCACCAATAGAAATCGAATACTGCCCTACACCTGCTACTTCTAAGATAACCGGTGTTTTATCTTCATTTGATACATTTTGACTTTGCACCGAATCAGGGAGTTCCACTTGAACGCTCTGACTGATAATCGGCGCGGTTGCCATAAAAATTAACACCAAAACTAAAAGAACATCGAGAAATGGCACGATGTTAATTTCAGATTTAATGTCTTTACGCTGACGACGAGCCATAATTTCCTCTAAAACTTCGCTAAAATCCACCGCACTTTTCGTCTGATTAATCAAGTGCGGTCAATTTTTCATTGATTTTTAATGGGGCGCTTTACCAAAAGCTTGACGATGTAAAATGGTGGTGAATTCATCAATGAAGTTACCATAATTTTGTTCAATCGCATTTACACGTAAGCTTAAACGGTTATATGCCATTACAGCTGGAATCGCCGCAAACAAACCGATTGCGGTTGCGATCAAGGCTTCTGCGATACCTGGAGCAACCATTTGTAATGTTGCTTGTTTTGCACCACTTAATGCCATAAATGCGTGCATGATCCCCCAAACGGTACCAAATAAACCGATATATGGACTTACAGAAGCAACTGTTGCTAAGAAAGGTACACGGCTTTCAAGCGCTTCTACTTCACGATTCATCGCAAGGTTCATTGCACGAGTCGTACCTTTGATGATCGCTTCTGGAGCATCTGCATTCACTTGTTTTAAGCGAGAGAATTCTTTAAAGCCGACAAAGAAAATTTGTTCGCTACCTGTTAATACTTCACGACGATTAGATAAACCATCATAAAGTTTATTTAAATCTTCACCAGACCAGAAACGATCTTCAAAAGTGTTCGCTTCTTTTAACGCGCTCGTCAAAATACGGCTACGCTGAATGATGATTGCCCAAGAAATAATTGAGAACGAAATTAAGATCACAATTACAAGTTGAACAACGATACTCGCTTTTAGAAAAAGATCTAAAAAGTTCAATTCTGCAGTCATTGCATACTCCGAAAAGTTATTTACTTTAAAAATGCCGCTTTTAATTCTTCAGGAATTGCGACAGGTTTCATTTTGCCTAGATCAACACAGGCTACCTTAACAGTAGCCTTCGATAACACCACTGTCTCACGAACTAACCGCTGTTCAAAGAGAATTGTTGCTCCTTTCACTGCTGTTATTTCAGTTTCGACAATAAGATAATCATCCAATTTTGCCGGAATACAATAGTCAATAGACATGGTTTTGACCACAAAAGCTAATTGTTGTTCCTGCAATAATGATTGTTGGGAAAAATTAAGCGTTCTTAAATATTCAGTTCGCGCACGCTCAAAGAAATGTAAGTAACGTGCGTGATACACTACTCCGCCAGCATCCGTGTCCTCATAATAGACACGAACCGGAAAGGTAAAACATTGGTTATTCAAAATAATGCTCAAATTATCAGCCATAACAAGCCGCTTATTTTAGAACCTGTTCATTAGATGTGCAAGCGCCAAATAACAATATTTATCTAGAGTTTCTATAGTAACCAATGCTGAACAATGGCAATTATTGTGGTGAAATAACCAATAAATGGCAAGAAAACAAGCTGCCATATTGCTCGGCGAATTTCAAATCCGATACCGTGAATCCACAAATTAATCAATCCCCAAAAAATCGTAAGAATCCAAGCGGGATGTGCAGTACGAAGTGCGGTCGAAAATTGATTTAAATTTAAAAAGAAAGCCGCGGTCAAAAATAACGCCAAAATAAACGAAAGGGTTCGCAAGGAACCCTTATTACTTAATTGATAGAGCGAATTAATCATCATTACTCGTCAAATTTACCTGACTTTTCTTTACCAATGGTTAATTTAGCACTCACCATAATTGCAGCCAACACACCCACTACCCAAATTACATATAACATATTGTTTCTCCTTAGTATAATGAGTTTTTGTTGTCTTCAACAAAGCTTTCATCCAAGCGACCAAACATTTTGTAGTATGACCAAATGGTGTAAAGTAATGAGATAGTAACAAATACTAATGCCAAGTAGAACATTAAAGTTAATGTTAATTCACTTGACGTTGCATCCCACATTAACAAGCTTTGTTCTGGATGAGTACTTGAAGGCATTACAAATGGGAACATTGATACTGCCGCAGTAATAATCACACCAGCCATTGTTAATACAGAGAAGAAGAACGCAAAACCACAACGATTTGCTTTAGATGCAACTACATTTAATAATGCACCAACCACAGCTAATACTGGGAATGCCCATAAAGCTGGATTTTCATTGAAGTTTTTGAACCATGCACCTGCCTCAACTGCCACTTGTTTACCTGAAGCTGGCGCTGATGCTGCAAAGTGATCAATCGTGCTAGTCACCACATAACCGTCTTTGAAAGAAAGCCACACACCTGCAAGCACAAAAGTAATTAATGTCACTAATGCACCGATTTGTGTAATTGCTCTTGCGCGATCACGCAACGCAGCAGTGGTTTTCATTTGTAACCAGTTTGCACCGTGAGTCACTAACATTGCAAGGCTTAGCACACCGCAAAGTAATGCGAATGGGTTTAATAATGCAAAGAAAGAACCTGTGTAAGTTGCTTGTGAAAGCTCATTTAATTCGAATGGCACACCTTGTAATAAATTACCAAATGCCACACCGAATACTAATGCAGGTACAAAACCACCCGCAAATAAGCCCCAATCCCACACAGCGCGCCATGTTGGATTATCAATTTTCGCACGATATTCAAAACCAATTGGACGGAAGAATAACGCAGCTAACACAAGGAATAAGGCAATATAGAAGCCTGAAAACGCTACAGAATAAACAATCGGCCATGCCGCGAAGATTGCACCACCAGCAGTTAATAACCAAACTTGGTTACCATCCCAGTGTGGAGCAATAGAGTTAATCATAATACGTCTTTCTACTTCTTTCTTACCTGCTACGGGTAAAAGTGCGGTCACGCCCATATCGAATCCATCTGTTACAGAGAAACCGATAAGCAATACGATAACTAGCACCCACCAAATAATACGTAGAATTTCATAATCAAGCATAATTCATCTCCTGCTTATTTAGATGATTGCTCAAAATAGTATTTGCCGGTTTTCAATGCACTTGGACCTAAACGTGCATATTTAAACATCAAATACATTTCCGCAATGATGAAGAAGAAGTAAAGTACACAAATTAAACCGATAGAGAACCATAAGTCACCTACACTCAAGTTAGAGGCAGATACACCTACCGGTAATACTTCATAAATCGCCCACGGTTGACGACCAAATTCAGCTAAGAACCAACCAAATTCAATCGCTAAGATTGGCAATGGGATCCCCCAAAGCAATGCTTTAAGCAATAAGCGAGAAGATGTGACTTTATTACGTAAATTCTGAACAAATGCGCCAAAGGTTAATAAAATAATTAAACCACCTGCAGCTAACATACCACGGAACGCCCAGAAATTAGGACCTACATTTGGAATTGTATCACGAGCCGCTTGTTTAATTTGTTCATCTGTTGCATCAACAACTTTATCTGTGTAACGTTTTAATAATAAACCAAAACCTAAATCACCTTTGACTTCATCAAATTTTGCTTTAGTTTCTGGATTTACGTGACCTGCTGATTTTTTCTCTGCTTTTAATTGCGTGAATAAATCATAAGCAACCATACCGTTACGAACACGGCCTTCATTTTTCGCTTGAATCTCTTTCAAGCCAACGATTTCAGTGTCTAAAGAACGCGTTGCAATTAAACCACCTAAATATGGGATTTCAACCGCAAAATCATTTTTCATTTCTGCAGTATTTGGAATCGCAACTGGGTGGAATGGCGCTGGCGCAGGATGAGTTTCAAACTCCGCTTCCATTGCAGCTAATTTCACAGGTTGTGCTTTACCGATGTCGTAACCTGATTCATCACCCATAATTAATACCGCTGATGCAGCGATAAAGCCAAAGGTTGCAGCAACAGAGAATGAACGTTTAGCAAAACCAATATCACGGCCTTTTAATAAATAGAATGCACTAATACCTAATACAAACATTGCACCGGTTGAATAACCTGCTGTTAATGTATGTAAGAATTTACTTTGAGCAACTGGGTTTAACCAAAGATCTAAGAAGCTGGTCATTTCCATACGAACGGTTTCAAAGTTAAATTCTGCCGCTACCGGATGTTGCATCCAACCGTTTGCCACTAAAATCCACATTGCTGAAAGGTTTGAACCAAAGGCTACGCAGTAAGTTGCGAGTAAGTGTTTACCTTTAGTTAAACGATCCCAACCGAAGAAGAATAGACCCACGAAAGTGGATTCTAAGAAGAACGCAAGTAATGCTTCGATCGCTAATGGTGCACCGAAAATATCACCTACATAGTGAGAATAATAAGACCAGTTTGTCCCGAATTGGAACTCCATGATAATACCGGTCGTTACCCCTAGAGCAAAATTAATACCAAATAACTTACCCCAGAATTTAGTCATATCTTTATATACTTCTTTGCCCGTTTTAACATAAATGGTTTCCATGATCACGAGAACGAAAGATAAACCTAATGTTAATGGTACAAAAATGAAGTGATATAACGCAGTTAATGCAAACTGCAAGCGTGAGAGATCAACAACGTCTAACATCTCAACTCCTTGTATAAATCTACAAGATTTTCACTTTATGATTACCAAGGATAATCCCAAATAATCACCCCAAACTACTCAACAAAAATCGTTAAGAAACATTGAATTATTTACGTAATAATTGCTTCTTCTATCCTAAAAAAAGAATGCAGTAACTGATTACAGTATAATCATTCAAAATTTTGCCCTATTCTACTACTATTTATGCGGATAAAAAATAGAAAAAACCGTTATATTGATCACATTTTTTGATATAAATTACAAAATACCCCATTTTGCATAAAAGTAGTGAAATTGATCTGCATCAAATTTTGTATTTTTTATCTAGGGAAGAAAAATTTATCTCTACCGCAAGGAAACTTTATCGAAAAGAAAGAGACAAAATAACCACTAGACAGCGCGACAAGATTTTGCTATTTTTTAGCCTAATAATATTTGGAAAGATTTGTAGGGATTAATAATGAAGAAAATTTATTTAATTTTGACCGCACTTTTCGGTTCTGTGGCACTATCAGCCACTGCAGCACCTCTTATAGAAAACAAAGCTGCGCTTCCACAACAATGCGCACAGCTATTTAAAGAAACAGAAAATTTAATTGCCCAAGCAGAAAAACAGCCAGGCACTCATACTCAAGTAGGTAAAATCAAAAGTAAACTTAATCAAAGCAAACAGCAAATTCTTGAGATGGAATTAGCGACTCAACAAAAAAGCTGTGATGTAGGTTTAGCAAGATTAAATAGCATGAAGAGCTATACTGAAGAAACTAACTAAGCAGGTTTCAAGAAGAAAGGACATATTGATATCAATATGTCCTTTTTTATATCCCTTATTCTGACGGCTTCTGAAGTCCGAAGTGTCGATAAGTTAACGAAGTTGCAATTCGACCTCGAGGCGTACGTTGTAAAAATCCCTGTTGAATCAAATAAGGTTCTAAAACATCCTCGATAGTATCTCGTTCTTCACCTATTGCAGCGGCTAAGTTATCTAATCCAACTGGCCCACCATCAAAACGTTCAATCACAGCGGTAAGCAATTTTCTATCTAAGTAATCAAAGCCTGCATCATCTACATCTAACATTGAAAGCGCTTGTTTCGCAATGTCTGCCGAAATAATGCCATCATTACGCACATCAGCAAAATCTCGAACGCGACGCAATAAACGGTTTGCAATGCGAGGCGTGCCACGTGAACGACGCGCCACTTCAAAAGCCGCTTTATCTTCTAATTCTAGATTTAAGCAAGAGGCACTTCTTGTCACAATAGAAGTTAAATCTTCAACGGAATAAAATTCTAAACGCTGAACGATTCCGAAACGATCACGTAATGGCGAAGTTAACGAACCTGCCCGAGTTGTTGCACCAACTAATGTGAAAGGTGGCAAATCTAATTTAATCGAACGCGCAGCAGGCCCTTCACCAATCATAATATCCAGCTGATAATCTTCCATTGCTGGATAAAGCACTTCTTCAATCGCAGGGGAAAGACGGTGAATTTCATCAATGAATAACACATCATGGGGTTCAAGATTTGTCAGCATTGCCGCTAAATCGCCAGCTTTTTCAAGTACGGGCCCTGATGTGGTGCGGATATTCACACCCATTTCATTTGCCACAATATTAGCAAGCGTTGTTTTCCCTAATCCTGGAGGACCAAAGATCAAAAGATGATCTAAGGCATCTTGACGTAACTTTGCGGCCTTGATGAAAATATCCATCTGCTCTCGCACTTGCGGTTGCCCCACATAGTCGGCTAAAATCTTTGGACGAATCGCACGATCGATGACATCTTCATCCATCTTTATCTGACTGCTAATAATTCTATCTGCTTCGATCATATCTGTTTAATCTTTATAACGCGGCTTTTAAAGCTTCGCGAATTAATTGCTCACTGGTTAAGTCTGCTTTAGCCACTTTTTTCACCATTTTTTCAGCATCAGTTGGTTTATAGCCTAATGCAACCAATGCAGCAACCGCTTCATCTGCTGAGCTTTCAGCTTGGCGTAATTCTGACGTTGAAGGAATATGCTTGCTCTCCACAAAGAAATCACTTTGACGAACATCCTTAAACTTCCCTTTTAACTCCACCAATAAACGTTCAGCCGTTTTCTTGCCCACACCAGGAATTTTCACTAATTTTGACAGTTCTTCTCGTTCAATCGCATAAGCAAACTGCTCTACTGACATTGCCGATAAAATCGCAAGTGCCAATTTAGGGCCAACGCCATTGGTTTTAATTAATTCACGGAATAAAGTGCGGTCAGTTTTTTGGGCAAATCCAAAAAGAAGATGAGCATCTTCACGCACAACAAGATGGGTAAATAAAGTAGTTTCTTGCCCGATTTCAGGTAAGCCATAAAAACTGGTCATCGGTAACAATAATTCGTAACCGACACCTTGTACATCAAGCAAAATTTCAGGAGGTTGTTTTTCTAATAAGATGCCTTTTAAACGACCGATCATAAGATTTCCATGTAAAAAAATTTTGCATAGAATAAAATAAAACTGGATATTAATCCAGTTAAATTTTTAATCTAAATCGACCTCGGCTGTACCTTGTTTTTAAAAGTGCGGTCATTTTTTCGTGTGTTTCTGTGGTTTTGACCGAGCCTGCAATATGCAAGGAATGTTGAATGGTATGAGCATGAGTAATCGCAATGGCTAAAGCATCTGCCGCATCAGCTTGTGGTTTATCTGAGAGCTTCAAAATTCGTGTCACCATGTCTTGAACTTGAACTTTATCTGCCGAACCAATCCCTACGACAGTCTGTTTCACCAAACGAGCAGCATATTCAAATACAGGTAAATCATGGTTCACTGCCGCCACAATTGCCGTACCACGCGCTTGCCCCAGTTTTAAAGCTGAGTCCGCATTTTTAGCCATAAACACTTGTTCAATGGCAAACATATCTGGCTGAAATTGCGTGATGATTTCAGTCACACCGGCATAAATTCGTTTTAAGCGTGTAGGTAAATCCTCTACCTGCGTGCGGATTGCTCCACTGCCTAGATATTCTAAATGGCGACCATTTTGTCGAATCACACCATAGCCCGTTACACGAGAACCTGGGTCAATGCCTAAAATAATACTCATAAATTCTCAAAAATAAACGGCCGGTCAATGCCGGCCGTTTTTAGCGTTAATTATTGGTTTGCTTTTGCAGTTGCTTTTGCATCTACATCACAGTTTTTCACAACAATTTTATCTGTTTTTTTGCCTTTGATTAAAAGATTTACTGGTGCGACAGAATCAAATTTATCTAAAGTCAAACCACTATCTACGTTCCAAACATATTTGCCTGAAGTAAATGAAGTGAAGTCTTTTTGAGCTGCATCACGAGCGAAATCTTTCGCAATAACTTTATCTCCGACCATCACCATTGCCGCTGTTGGCTCTTGGTTTTCGAATTGGTAAACCGCAGTTACGGTTTTCTTGTTACAAGTATAAACTACTGTTTTATCCGTTACAGTAGGTGCTGCAGCTTGCTCTGCTTTGTTTTCCATTTTTGGTGCATCACTTGCACAAGCTGATAAAACAACAAGAGCGGCCATTGCAGGTAATACTTTAGCTAATTTCATTCTAAATCTCCTTAAAATTACAGCTGAGCTGCAACTTCATCACTAATTTCACCGTTATGATATACGTTTTGTACATCGTCACAGTCTTCTAACATGTCAATTAAACGCAACAATTTAGGCGCAGTTTCAAGATCAAGATCAACTGTTGTTGATGGAATCATTGTCACTTCTGCGTTATCAATTTTAAATCCTGCTGCTTCGATTGCATCACGCACAGAACCTAAATCTTCCCACGCAGTATAGATTTCGAATGAACCATCATCTTGTGGTTGAACATCATCTGCACCGGCTTCAATTGCCGCCTCCATTAACGCATCTTCTTCACCTTGGCTAATTAAAATCAAGCCTTTTTTGCTGAATAAGTAGCCCACAGAACCTTCAGTCCCTAAGTTACCACCACATTTAGTGAAACTTGGACGAACCTGTGAGATGGTTCGGTTTGCGTTGTCACTTAGACACTCAACCATCACAGCAGTTCCACCCGGACCATAACCTTCGTAAATTCTTGTTTCCATATTGGTGTCATCTCCACCGCCCACACCGCGTTCAATCGCACGGTTAATGGTGTCGCGAGTCATGTTGCTCGATAAGGCTTTATCTACTGCTGCACGTAAACGCGGGTTTGCACTGACATCACCGCCACCAATTTTTGCAGCAGTGACTAATTCACGAATTAATTTTGTAAAAATTTTACCGCGTTGCGCATCTTGTGCTGCTTTACGGTGTTTAATATTTGCCCACTTACTATGGCCTGCCATGTTGTTTTCCTTCTTATCTTAAAAACGTTTGTAAATTATATCCTCTTTTCTACAGAGGAAAGCCGTTCATCAAATATTTTTTGATAGCCTCGGCATTATTCGGCGATTTTGTCATTTGGATCGCTTGTTCAGGGAAAACCCATTGATATGCCAAATGCTCACTTAATATCGGTTCAAATTCCTGCTCAACTGCCAATAAAAACCAATGTTCATGACAGTGAGTCACATTCGGTGCGTATTTATAGCGGAAATGCGGGAAAATTTCAAATTCTATGCTCTCTTTGCAATCAAAAAGTGCGGTCGAATTTTCTTCTACTTTTAATCCTATTTCTTCCCAAACTTCTCGAATAGCTGTTTCTCTTGGTGTTTCATTGGTTTCTAATGTCCCCGTAACAGATTGCCAAAAAGTGGAATCATCTTGACGTTGAAGCATAAGAACACGATGCGTGCTTTCTGCATAAATTACCACGAGAACCGATTGATTATTTTTATATGTCAAACTCGTCATCTGCATAATTGAGAATGGGCAGCATCATACCTTTTCTGCTAAAAACTTTCAAAAAAATTACCGCACTTTAAAACTAAAGTGCGGTAATTATCTCAATTATTTTAGTTTAACCAGCCAGCTTGTTGGGCAATAAACAATCCTGCAAAGGCTGTTAAGTAGAATAAGCCGATAAGGGATAACCACAATAAGCCGCCTTTTACACTGTGTTTCGCGTGCTTAGTCAGAGATAAATTCAGCCAAGCAAAGATTGGTGCAGAAACAAATGAAGCAATCATCGCAAATTTCAGCATTGGACCCACTGCATTATTAAAGTAGAAAATAATCGCTAAACCCGACAATGCGGCTAAAATCATGCCAATGTTTAAAACTCGTACTGAGCTTTCTTGCTTACCAAACAAAATACGTA
>OGHW01002035.1_pt1 | contig 13465 bp, 25 predicted proteins | sample 1571641 | NCBI WGS metagenome assembly OGHW01 (sample SAMEA2582066, study PRJEB24529) | metagenome | biome: Human gut stool | place: China | collected 2011 | reverse complement strand
ATAATATACTCGCCATTCTTCTCAAGTATTAAGTCGATAACACCAACGAAGTTATACTCGCCAATTCTGGTTTTAATCTTCTGCTCAACACCGACTACCTGATACTCAGAAAAAGCATCCTCAAAACCTCGAAAATATTCAAGACCTATTTGGTAATACTTCTTATTCATATCAACATAGCGATTTTTAGGGAAATCAGATAAAACCGTTCTTTTATAAGCATTTTTGTACTGCTCTTCAAGATCGAAAATGCTGCTTTGACCTTTGTAATAACTTTCTAACAATTTGTGACATAAAGAGCCCCATTGACTAAAAGCGTTTTCCTCTTGGGGTTTCCTATCAATATATGATAAGAAGAACATACGAGGACAAGTCTGATAAGAATTTATACTGGAAAACGACCAGTACCGATTTTTTAATTGTTTTAAGTTAATCAAAATGGTAACTCGTCCTCTGTTTCAGATGTAGTAGATTCTGCCTTTGACGGCGTAGTTATATTTGCGTCATCACCACTTTCGCCACGCTTGTCGTCACAAAACTCTGCATCCCGTATCATAATTTCTACAACCTGACGCTTCTCTTTTTTTTCTGTTTCGTATGTGCGAGAAGTCAGTTCACCATCAATTCCAATCTTTCTTCCTTTTGAAAAATGCTTACAAATAAATTCTGCAACACTTCCCCATGCCACACAGTTAAAAAAGTAATCATCGTTGTCTTTGCCATAAGACCTTACTGCAATTCTAAAATTAACAACCGACTTTCCATTAGTTGTTGTTTTAAGCTCGAGTTCGTTTACAATTCTTCCAATTTCACATACTGTATTCATATTAAACCTCCCATTGTTCAAGTCGCTCAAGCACAATTTTTAGCGTCTCTATATCTGTAATTTTGGTCGGATTTTGATGTCCTGACATATCTGCAATAGAAGCATATAATTTTTTGCTATCAACGCCTTTGGACACCAGTTCTTTACAAATAGACACTACCTTGCCTTTAAGCACATCTAAATCAGATACTTTCTTAGCTTTGGTACGCTTTGCTTCATCGCTCAATTCTTCGCCATACCAAAGATTCAAACCAAGACCAAATAATGCTGCGTTTTTTGTTAGGCATCTCTTAATAGCTTTGTTTACCATCGTAGATTCTACTTGATCGGCTGATACAGACTTATTACGGTTATCCATAATAGCCAACTGCTCTTCTTGAGTTTCCCCATTAATGGATAATAATGTTTCAACCCAACAAGTTTTTCCGTCAGTATGATAAAGATTACCGTTATCGTCTCTAACTACGGTATATGACGACTTTGGAAAATACTCTTTTATGTATGCCCATGCAGACGCCCATGGTAAATAATTCATACCATTTTTAGGCTTGACCTTGCCAGACACATCAATTGATGATAATGTTTGATAAATTGACTTGTTGTCAGAAATAATAATTCCCCCTATATATTAATTTTTTGTTAATTTAGTACAATCATAAGCACCACCTCCTTGCAGTTTTATACTTTCTAATATACAAAACTGACTTAATGATTATTTTTTAAAGGCGGTACAGTTCGCCTTTAAAAATCTTTATTAAACTTTATATAAGTGAATAATACTTATCCTTCCAAGCAGTGTATTCTGCGTGTATAGTTTTTAGTTTATCTTGGAAATAAACATCTGTTTTTCCATCGTGTTCGGTATAACTCCGAGAATGCATTAGTTCAGCAAATGTAGGCATGAAACCCTGCCGTTCCAATATGTACTGCCTGTAAAACACTCCACTTTTATATAACGAATCATAAGATAATAATTTCGATAAACGATATGCTTTTGATTTGCGGGTTATGCGAGTTCTTAAATATTCCACTGTTATATTGTTAAGACGGGTTGTACCTCTTAACAATTCACAACCTTGAACTCTGTCGAATTTACGAACAATACCACTCCTTGTTGTAGTGGTTAAATATTTCAAAGAACACAATTTGTTGATCGTTATATAAGCCTCAGTTGGAATCTCGTAGAGCGTATTATTGTATGCAATAATTTTCTTTTCGTTATTGTTATCTATAGATACATGATTGCTTGTAATCTTTATCGTGTCTCCTTTTGGGATGCCCATATAAGCCATCCAAACAAACCCTCTCGACAACAAATCAACATTATCTTCTATTTCCGGTGAAAATACAGCATTGAGTTGCAATTGTAAGTGTTGTGGAGACGAAACCAATACCGTATTAGCATTAATATCCATAGCCTGCAACACATATGAAGATATGTTTGTATCACAAATATGATTCTTATACGCCCAATCTAAGTAAGTTCTTAGCATCGAGGCGTCTTGCCTCCGCGAAGCATATGTTTTACTGCCCGCTACTTTAGCCTGAACTTTCTGAAGATTTTCTTCTGTGAACCGTGAAATGTCCTTTTCAGATTCTTGTTCAAAAATTTCTATACTATTAAACAATGCCGTCGCTAACAGTATATTTTGTTTCGACGATAATGTCGATACAAAAGCCATTTTCGTAGTCTCATTATACATATCATCAGCACCTCGAATAAATTTATATATGTATAATGTATCACATTTGGCATTATTTGTAAACAGAAACAATCGCTAAAAAGTTACATATTAACGCATTTCTCTTTGCACTTCACGATTCCATTCGCAAAAATCATAATACTCCCACCCTTCGATAATGGCAATCTTTTTTATTATATCGTAATCATCATAATAAGTAACACCTGCATCATCTAATATCTGCTGATATTCCTCTCTTTTGCGTCCTCGTTCCGATGTATAATACCCAAACAAAGCGTCCTCAATTTCGGACTGTCTTTCTTTATTGTATCTATGTCTGGAATTCACTCGATCTTTAGCCCATTCGGATTTTGAATGATGCAAAGTGGTCTTCAAACCTTCCGTCACTGTTGCCAAACCAACCAATAATAATTCTCCTATCATATATAACACCTCTTCTTATTTAAGTTTTATCCATATATATCCTACTGCCAAAACAACTAAGCAGAGGATTAATTGACCAAAAGTCACGCCATCACCAACCTTTTGTCTGCAAAATCTTGACTTTTCTCCCAAACATGCAGTAGTTCATCAAATGACAAATACGCAATTGCAGAAGAAGCAAGTAAATTTGCTTCTGTGATGCGAGTCATATGATATGAACTGAGTTTTGTAAGTTTTTTGGAGATTCGATCTTTAGAAATAGATATTGGGTTTTCACACAATACCATGCTGTCATACCTAAGACCAGAATTCTTGCTGCTAATATACACATGCGTAGGCTGAGATATCTTTTTTATCGAAGTAGTCAAAGGAAGAACAACAACATTAGGACTGTATTTATTACCAACATCATTTTGAAAAATTACCCCCGGTCTTATTCCGCCCTGTGTGTGTCCATCTTGTGGAAAATCTATGAGATATACTTCGCCAATCTTTGGCTTGATTCCTAACATTCAAGCCCTCCTTTCTGGATTTCTTGGCTTTATTATATCACACAGTTCGTAAATGTCAAGTTCGTTTTGCATATTTGTATGCTAAATATTTATCGCCATTGTTAAGCACAATTAGTAATTTTGCACAATTAATATCTATGTATCTTACTCCTGCAAACACTACACTGCTGCCTACAGGTTCTTTTTGATTACTGAATTGTATTACTCTATCATTCAATATCGACCATTTTACCGTATCATATTTTTTGTCGTTGAATACAAAATAATAGTTTTTCAGTACACTCTCCCAATCTTTTAATGCAACTATCATACACATCACCCTTGTATTTAGAACATCCGTTCGATTATTTATTATAACAAGAGAATAAGCTATTGTCAATAGAGTTTGTTATATTGTGCAATTACATCACCTACTAAGTAAATATACTTATCCACCTCTTCAATTGTAGTTCAAATTATTCATATGTGTTCATTCACCTTTCATTATTATTGTAAATTTTTTCTTTATTATAATCAACCCACAAAATATGGAAATAACATTGACAAAATTTTCCCAATAGTGTATCCTTACTTGGTATAGACATCACCAGATTTTCGCAGGTCGGAGTGATGTCTATTTTTTTATATAAAACCTTTGTTTTAAACATCTTCCGGTACATAATGTTCATGCCGTAACCTATTTAACAATTCCTCAAGCGTAATTGATAGGGCGTATTCTTTGTCTGTCATACCGTCTATAATAGATTTTTTAAAACTAAATCTACTTACTATCTGTATGTCAGGCGAATCTGCAACAGAGCGAGATGAAATAATAACATAACATTTCGAATCTTTACCATAGAACCAAATGTTATCTTCTACTCTTTCTATCATCTCGCTATGATTAACTTCGATTGGCTTATCGTTATTGTCAAACCACGGCATTTAGTACCCTCCTTATTACCGTCTGAGCATAAGCATCAGTTTTAGCTTTCTCGTCAACATATTCCACCTCGGAATTAGAGAGATTGATTTTCGCAATCACTTTACCTTCTTCGTTGGAGCTTGTTGTTCTCCAAGCATCAATATACATTATATTTTTATCATAATCAACGAAATTACTTCTGATTTCTCTATATTTACTTTTCATAAAACTACATTCCTCCTTATTTAAGATAATTTTTTGAAAAAGTATTGACTTTTTTAAAATTGCGATGTATTATAATGTTGTGTAAGGTTTTGTTATTTACTTACGCAAGCATAAACTATTAGTTTTTTAAACGGAAAAGGCTCAGTCAAAAGCTGAGTCTTTTCTGTTGTACAAAAAGCTTGACTGTAAACTGAAAAAGTAGTATCATATAAGTGCGGAAGTTCGTTTTTTAATTTCTACTATGGTAGATTAGTTTTTTTATCCTTTCTTCCATACCTCGCACACTGTATAACAGTGTGCGTTTTTTTATTGTTAACACACTAATACTTTGGAATTCACTTATTATAAAGCAACATTACCGCCTTTAAGCTGTATTCTTGTCCTGTTTTGTACTGCATTACCTCGTATTCAGGATAACCTGATTGATGACTTAAACAATCTCTTTATTTGGATTTGGTGTCTTTGTCTATGCCTTTCATATAACCATCAATCCACACTACCTGTCCTGTCTGATATCTTCTGAAATGTCCTCTAACTTGGAATACACCTTCAGGACTGCGATGATGACCGACCGATGTAGCATAAAGCTGATTCTTAAACGGTCTGAATACGATAGTCTTATCTTGATTATCGTTTTTACCAATAGCGGAAAACTCTCGTTTATCTCGATCAAGATAATTGCCATACCATAGGAAAGCATTAGCGTTGATATATGAATCAATCATGTATTCTATTGCCTCAAGACAGTCATCAAGCATTTGTTGACTGTCAATATTGCGTTTAACAATTTGGTAATCTATCTTTAAATCGCAATCGCTTTGTTCAGGTGATTTGTGAAACAATCCTTTGGCAATTTGTGTCTTATTGTATTTTAAAGAGAATTTTTGTTTTGGGATATTATTCTTAACACAAGCCGTAACATACAGTATGTATTCGGGACATTCTTTGATTATTACTGCACATTTCTCAAAATACGGTTTCGCAGACATAACCTTGTCCGTAATGTTGCGATTCCATTGTTGAAAGTATGCGTAAGTGTTTTCGTCAATACAAATTAGATTCATAAGGTTGGATTCAACATCCTTTCAATCTTACTCTTCATCACTTATAGAGAATTTCATAAAAATCTTCTGTATAGGTGCCGTCAGCCTTATCTTGCTCTTCGTACTTTTCAAGTGCCTTGACTGCATCTTCGTGAGTGTCAAAAGAGTCAATTAACTCTTTTGTTCCTGCATAAGCAATCCAATATCTTGGCGGATTCTCACTAAGAATAATAACCAAGATTTGAGCATTCTTGTCACCGAACCAGTCTTCAAAATCTGCGGTAACATCATCATTGGCAATGACGGTCATACCGTACTCTTCCTCATCCATAAGTTCTTCATACACAACTTCTTCATTTTCATTGTACTGGTCATTCTCTATATCGTCAGATGTATAAATGAAATCACTGTGAACACGGTGTGTGAAGTCTGTAAATCTGTAGATTTCGCATTCAACATATTGTCCTTTGTAATGTTCTTTAACTTCTTTGATTGTCATAATGTTTTCTCCTTTTTGTTGTTTCTTTGTTTTTTGCAATTAATAATAATTTATCAATGATTAAATTTTCAATCCAACGAGACAGTACCCTTTTTCCACTCTCCAAACTTTCAATTGTCTGCTGTCTCATTCCAAAAATTTCAGACATTTCTTCTTGCGTTAATTTCGCACACAAACGAGCTTCTTTTATCGTTATTCGTTTAGAAGGTATAAAAATTTCATCAATAGATACAGGAAGATTGAATTTAAAAAGTGTTGAAACTCTATATGCCGAATCTAATGAAGGTATTTTCTTATGATTATAATAACAAAATGCAGTCGAATGAGAAATACCATATTTTTTCTCAACTTGCATATAAGTCTCGTTAAGTGCATCAAACGCCTGACGAAACGCAAAATAAAATTTATGTTCAATATCTTTTTGGAATTGAACTCTTTCATCAACACTGACAAAGCGTCTACCGTGTAACACTGCCAAAATTACTATCGCCATACTATAAGACATTTTTTTATTATTACTACTTTCTACGAAATAAAACCCCATTGTTGAGGGATAGTATTGACTTCTCTTGGCTATCTCGTAATAAGTTAAGTATTGTTCTTTTATTTTTGTTTTGCAATACTGAACAAAAATATCACTCACAAGCAATTTATTATTTTCTTTGTTCATATAATCACCGCACTGTCTTGTTTTAAAAAACAAGAATTTTATTTATTATGTTTGTCATACCAAGCGGATGTGTTGGTCAGATAAAGCACAAAATCTTCATCTTTATATAAGTCCAATAAAGTATCTTCATACTCTTTGTCGTTACACCAATAAATTCTCCAGTACACACATTCTGGAAAATCCTCAGAAAATTTATTTGGACAATCTTCATATGACCAATAAAAATTACAGGAATTTAATTCGTAGGCTAAGGCAAAATATCCAGAACCATCTTGCAATGTATAAGTTCCTTCATCACAACAATAGTCGTTATTATATAACTCATATGTAGGTCGCTCATAAGAAACCTCAACACTGCTCATAACATTCAGCATAGTCTTATAATCTGACACCACTTCGATGATGTTTGATGCTACACATTTGTCAGTACACAACCGATACGGACTATGTGTTTGAACAATAACATCATTAGCTCTAAACCTAACATACAAATGTTCGCTATCTTGATTCATTTCTTCAAACGCTTCATTGAAAAATTTATTCCGCCACACTTTGTCAGTTGCCGCTTTATAGTAGTTGATGATGTAATAATCAACAAACTGCATTGAAGCAATATCTTTAACGGCAATGATTTCAGAGTTTGGCAATACATCAAGATTAGGATTATAAATTAATCCACTATCATCAAGTTGCAGCCGTATTGTCTCATAGTTTTTGTCATATTCAACCGTCATTTTAAATTCCACCTTTTTAAGTTGTGCGTCTGTCGGGGATTGTGACCGTCTGACCGTCTGCATTACCCGACACGAAGGTCGGTCACTCTGTGTTTTCTTAACATTCGATTCCATTAACTTTTGCGAAAGATTCACCAAACTTTTCATAATGCTTTTTTTCATATTCAGTGAAAAATTCTTGATCTTCGCATAGTGCAGGCTGTGCATCCAGTTCTTCTCTGATTTCGTCATCCATATAAGTTTCGGCAAGTTCAAAATCAACCGCTTTCCCATTCTCGTTGACAACATAGCCGTCAAGCATTGCGACATAGCTATCAATTATTTCCATTCCGTCTGGTTCAAGTTCTTCACCTTTATCATCAAAGTTGATTTCTCTGATTCTTAATTCATCCGTTTCAATTTTTCTGCCACGCTGTTTTGATGTGCATTTTCCCTTGTTCGCATTGAAGATTTCCCTTGCCTCTTCAAGTGTTTCAACTCTTGCAATTTCTTCAAAAAATTCACCATATTTCTGCAATGCGATTTGTTCTTCGATTTCACTTTGCGAGAGATAACCGCCGTGTGTTCTGATTTCAATTCCTTTTTCAATTTCGATGATGTAATTTGTTTTCATAGTGTTTGCTCCTTTTTTGAAAAATCAGCAATTGAGTCATATTCTTCTTCGCAAAAATCAGATATCAACCGTTTTGCATCCTCAATTGTATATTTTTTCATTTTGTATTCTCCATTATTATATCATAATATCAACAATAAATCAAGTAAAACTTGCCAATATTTTATCATTTTCCACAATGTTAAGCCAATCTATCGGTTCTTTGGTTCTCCTGTCTGTGAGTAAATCTTTTCTCAGTAAGGGTAATAATGTATTAAGATGAGTCTTGGCTTCGATATATGTTCCAAACGATCCGTAGGGTACATATGTGTCAGCATCTTTATTATAGCCTTCAACACTAAATATGCTCTCTATCTCATTCACTTTACGCACTCCTTTTTCTTTATCGGCATTAAAATACCGTCACCCCTATCCGAAGAGAAATATATTGGACTTGTCCCCCATTTATCTTCATTAACTTTAGCTGTCAAATTCTGCCAACCTAAAGCCCTATAAATAAGCAACATATATTCAGAATTTACCATAGGCAATCCTTCACCAAAATCGTAAACAATAGATTCATGTCCTCTACCTTTATATCTTTGAGGTTCATCATCTTTGGCGTTCTGTATGTAATCCTTTAAGTATTCCAAACTTAACAAATCTAACTGTTCAGTGCTTTGACAAGCTGACAAGAACAAACTATCAACATTGCCAAACGGAATGTTTGCCTCTGGAACAGGTAAATGTTCATTTAATCTTATCGCAATACAGTCTGATATAATAATCTGCCGACCTTGCTTGTCATAGAAACAACCTGCATAGTCTTTTCTCGCTTTTTGCGTTAGTTTAATAATCTTGTTGATTGCACTTGTAGCACTTCTTAATTCTGTTTTATTCATCATATGATTTCCTCCAATCCACAAAACCGCATTTATACCCCAAACCGTATAAGAATGACATATATGCAATATCTACAACCGCCTCAAAATGTTTTGAGTGTTCGGTTATTTTATAACAACATAATAATTTATTTATTACTTCTATGAAAGATAGTTTTTCTGTTTCTGATAGTCTACCCCATGTCCAAGATTTTATATAAACATTATTAAATAAATCAGTTTTGGTTATATCCATTTCTTGCATCTCCTTAAAATATCGGTTTTATTTTTTAGTCATCATCTTCTATACATTCATTGTCTAACCATTCATCAAAGCAAGGATAAATCATTCCACCTTTAAATCCTGTATCTTCAAACAAATCAAATGCATCCCAAATATCAAGAGTCTTATCGTAAAGACAACCTTTAAACACTGGCTCTTTTGCCTGTAACTCCTCATAACAATCGTTAATTTTACTTAAAAAATCTATTAGAGAATAACCGTGTACAGCCATCCATTTTAATTGAAAATCATGATACTGTTTTATAATTTCTCCTTGCTTGTTTAGTAATACCTTTACCATTTGTGCGTTACCGCAAAATATGTCCATATACCTTTCAAGATTCTTTCGATAAAAACTTCCTTTATCCAGACTAATCAAGGTATTAACAGCATACTCAAAAATCGACATCTCATCATCACGCCCACACAAAGATGTAAAAATATCTTCGATAGTTCCATATTTATCCAGCATTGAAGAATTGATTACCCAATCAATATCGTTGTATATTTTCTGTGCTTTTGATATATCCATACTTTAATCCTCCTTGTTATGCACACTTCAGCCACATTTTATTTACATTTTTCAAATATTTGTTAATAGTTGTAGATTTCATTCTACCTCTACAAATTCACCGTTTTCAAGCTTATATAAGACATCTTCTTTAATCTTTTCTCCATCAACCTGAACGGCTTTAAAATTAACAATATTAAAGTGACCATCCCTTTCAACCAACACAATTATAGATCCTTTCTTTCCTTTAGCTACACTACCGTTATCACCTACGATTATAGCATCATAACCACCTGCAAGTGTTGCACCATTACCACCTACAAGTTTAGCACTATTACCACCTACAAGTGTTGCATAATTATCGCCTACAAGTTTGGCACAGTCCCCACCTGCAACTGTAGCGTTAAGTCCTCCTACAAGTGTTGCGCCATTACCGCCTACAAGTTTAGCACTATATTCTCCTATTAATTTAGCACAGTCCCCACCTATGAGTTTAGCATCATCACCCCCTATAAGCTTAGCCCAAGCGCCACCTGCAAGCGTTGCACAGTCCCCACCTACAAGTTTAGCATACATGCCACCTGCAAGTTTAGCACAACCTCCTCCTATAAGCTCAGCATAGTTACTACCTACAAGTTTAGCATAACCTCCTCCTATAAGTTTAGTGTTATTGTCACCTGCAAACCTTGCACTTTCTGACACTTCTACCTGAGATTTTATATTCTGATAAGTAACATCAAAACTTGCTTTTATAAATTGCCACAAACTTAACTTTGCACCAATTTTCAACCTTTTTGTACAAAACTTTTTGCCGTCATTTGTTTTAACATCATCAAGTGCTTCAACTTCTGCAAATTCTGTAACATTGCCCTCGTTGTCAATAAGAGGATAATAGTCAAGTACATCAAGAGGATTTTTACAAAAGTGCATTCCTCTTTTACAAATTTCTGCATTTTCTTCTTCAAATACAGTGTTCTCTGCGTACCGTTTACCTCTACAGACTAAGCCTTTATTAAATGCTTTATAACCTTTCATTATGTATTCTCCTTATTTCGTCAATGTATTTCTGTACAATCACAAAAATATCATAAATTTTATTTTGACACCATGCCATATCTTCATATACATCTTTCATATCATAAGGTGCTCCATTGCTTCCGTGTCCATCTGAATCTAACCAAAGATATGTTTCATAAGATACATCAAAATTATCGTAATAATCATAAATATTATTACAGAAACATTCAATGTTATTTCCTTTCTCAATTGATAAATTACAATCCTGTCCTTCAGGTGAGAAAAAAGATAACTTCACATAAGCACTTTTGTCATCTTCAGATATTTTTATATCATCGCTTATAAGAATATTAATTAACTTATCTGGTAATTTATACATTGTTTATTCCTCCTTGTATAGTGCGATTTGTGTACACACACATTGCAGTTCATTTCAATTTCAACTGTATCTTTTGGTATATCAAGTGCTTTGCAAAGTGCAATCCAATCTCTTTCATTTTTAAAATCATCTTTCCATAGCATTAAACTTTTCATATTCAATCGTCCACCTCCTCATTGTCTTCCTGATAAATAAAATCCAATAAGCTGTCCACAGAACAATCGAATAACTCAGCAAAAACTTCCAGAATAATATTTTCCGCTTTCTCGTCATCACGATACCTATTCAATAAATCGTTGCACACTCCAATAGCGTCATCTACATCAAGACTTATTTCCTCTTTAAATTTATCATTATAATCCATTACTTTCTCTCCTTAATTTCTTAATGTAATATTACATAAACAAGTTCGAGCTATAAAAGTGCCGTTTTAATCTTCTCTGAATATATATTCAAGTTCTTCATATCCAACTGGAATATCATCTTCAACGGATATTGTACACCAAGCCCAACCGCCAACTCGATCTTTATTGATGCCATAATAATCTCCACCACCCAAACCGTTGCCTACAGCTGTTAATAATGGTAATGGATGTAAAATCCAATCATTATTATTACATCTTGCTTTATACTTGTCACAATCGAGATATGCTCCTATTGTATGATTAACAAGATACTTACCGTCAAGATACATTTCATCCTGATGTATGCTGTGTTTTTCAACATCATCCCCCCAAGCAAACTCAAAGAGTAGCTGATTGATTTCTTCTGTACATTTGATTTCTTCTGTACATTCCGTTTTAGAATAATCACCTATCCACGCCACCTTACAGGGATTTTTATATAACAATTTTGTAATTGAAGAAACAAATGGGTTATACCACCACGAATGTTCTGTCAATTTTGCCAGTGTGTACTCGCCATCAACTTCTCTGTTGTATGTGGTTATTGTATTCTTATTCTTAATTACAACATTATAATGCTGTCCCATAATTAAGCCTCCTGTACATCTACAATTGTTTCAAGCACTTTATACAACACTCTGTATCCTTCTGGATTATATGGATTTTTAGCTGTTGCCAATAATCCAAACAAAGCGTCTTTACAGCCATTTATAACTTCTGTCGTAGGATTATCATATGCTAAATTACATAGTGCTTCAGCTATTTCTTCAGGATAGAATTCTGTTAAATCCATAATTCAGCCTCCCTACATATTTTCTTTATAGTTGATACACCATGCTCTTGAACAAGATTCCAAAGCACATCTAACCCTTGTACATCTATATGCAAAATTTCTGTCGAATCCACAACACCTTGCAACCAAGTTTGTGCTGTTTCATCTGCAATATTCATAAATTTTCCATATATCTTTTTGCCAGTATCGGATTCTAAAAGAACAGATAAATCTTTAAAGTAATGTGCGTCAAAAAACATAATTAAATCTCCTTATACCACCACGAAATACACAATATAATTCTTATAGAATTTTTCGTCAAAGTCATCATATATTTCTGTTTTCTGAATTAAGAAATGAATTCCATGTGTATTTGTGTAACTGAAATATTTTTTCGTTCCAGCCTGATTAAAGTCAAGGCGACTACCATCACTAAACACAATATAATTACTATGTTCTTCTGTTACGGTTCTGCGTTTGATATTTTTGTTAATGGTTATAATTCGTTCCATGGTGCGTTCCATAGCGTTAATACATTTTCTATCATTATAGCGGAATAAGCTATCTACTAAAATGGTTTCATTATTTGACAGAGTTTCAATAAACTCCTTTTTAGTTATTTGAGTCATAGTTAAACCTCCTTCAGTTCTTCCTCTAACTCGGCAATGTTTTCCTTAATTTCTGCAATATCATTGATTAAAGAATCGTGGTCGTCTTTGTAAGATTCTATCCAAATTCTTTCACGCTCGATTTCTGAAACATTTTCACAATCGGTGTTATAATCTTCATCTAAATCTTTTAAGTCATCTTCTAAATCAGCAAGCTCTAATTTAGCTTCTTCGATTTCAGATTCAATCTCCGATTCTGTTCGTAAACCCACCCATTCATAAACCGTTTCTGAGTCAAACCACAATAAATCATTTAACTCTGTTTCATCAATTCCTTCAGGGTAGTTTTCTTCAAGAACACTTTCCAATTCCCCACACTTGCCTTCACGGCGTATTCTGTCAAGAGTATTAACTGCTCCGCTCCAAGCTTCAAATGTATTTAAATCCAATTCACTATATATTCTCATTTTTTTAACACT
>OGHW01002030.1_pt1 | contig 13517 bp, 10 predicted proteins | sample 1571641 | NCBI WGS metagenome assembly OGHW01 (sample SAMEA2582066, study PRJEB24529) | metagenome | biome: Human gut stool | place: China | collected 2011 | reverse complement strand
TACCCCACATAGGTGGCGCTGTTCACCGCCACAGGGCCGGGGGTAGACTCGGCAATGGCGACCATATCGAGAAATTCCTCCCGGCTCAGCCACTGCTTGTCTTCCACAAACTCCCGTTCCAGCAGGGCCACCATTGCGTAGCCGCCGCCAAACGTGAACGCACCGATCTTCAAAAAAGTCCAGAACAGATCTCTTGTTTTTTTCATACACTTCACCTCGCTGCCTGCCTATTATAACATAAAGTGTCCCATCAGGAAACCCATTCATAAGGCCTGCGATTATCCTATCTCTTCCGGCACAAATGAGTCCTTCTCACAAACAAGGTAGATGTCCTTCTTCATTTTCTTCTCAAAGTATTGCTTCAATCTCATATTGGAATCCCACTTGTCTTGCGGATAAAAGCCATACCGTTTCTTTACATCGTTCATTCTATCTTCTATATCCAGAACCCCTTCCGCTCCTGCCAGACTATCGCACAATTGAATCAGCCGGTCATAATCATCGTACACTGTCCTGGCCAATTCAGCCTTAATCATTTTCATCTCTTCCTCTGAAACATCCAGCTTTCCAATGTATTCATCCACCGTGTGATTGTTAAAAGAATGCGTCAAACAGATTTTTGCCGCCTCATCATATCCAAGCGACATCATAAATCTGTACCCATCGGAAACATGTCCAAGATGTCTTACGCCAAATTTTCTTCCTATATCATGCAGCAAGCCTAAAACATAGGCCTTCTCCGCATCCATATCTCCACATGCCGCTGCTATTTTTTCTGCACAATGTGCTGCTGTTAAACTATGTTTTCCCCAAGGTCCCGGATTATTTGATAGCCCATCCTGAATCAACGCCATTGCTTCTTCTCTTGTCGGCAGCATAACCTATCCCTTCTTTCCCTTTTCTTATGCATTGATAAAAGCAAATGCCGAAAACCCGCATGAATACAGGCTTTCGGCATTTTGGTCCATTACTCAAGCTCGGTAAGTCTTAATTGTTACTAAGCAAATTTGTTTAGTGTATCTATCTTTGGATGTTCACTTTTCCATGAGATTGCCGTAGTAGATGTGGCTTGCTGATTTTTTAGTATCAGGATAGTATCACGCAACCAGCGGGATCTCTGTGAGTATTATAACGTATTTACGTTCAGGATGCAACTGTCTTTTAAGGATTACTTCTTGCTTGCATCTGCCAGATAGTTTTCTCCCCATTTACACATCGCATCCAAAATAGGAATGATGCTTCTCCCAAAGTCGCTGAGCGAATATTCTACCTTTGGCGGCACAACAGGATAAACTTTCCGAATAACCAAGTTATCATTTTCAAGCTCCCGAAGCTGCTGTGTCAGCATTTTAGGCGTAGCCTTGGGAATCAACTTTCCTATCTCATTAAAGCGCAAGGTATTATCAATCAAATGCCACAGAATAAGTGCTTTATATTTCCCACCAATCAAATCGAGGGTTGCTTCAACCGGGCAGTTAAAGGTACTTGGACATTTCATTTTTCTCTTCCCTACACTATCTTTTTGGGTAGTATATAACAAAAAAGTGCGTTCTTGCTTTTTTGAAAACGACTGATAAAATCATAGCATAGGCCGATTGAATTATCAAGACCCTACACAAATTTACACTTCCAGAAAGGACCATCACATTATGGATTTTTTGACACTTGCAAAGAAACGGTATAGTGTACGCGCTTACACAAAGCAGAAGGTTGAGAAGGAAAAGCTGGATGCCATCTTAGAGGCAGCTCACGTTGCACCCACGGGTGGTAATTGCCAGCCTCAACACCTGATTGTAGTGCAGAGTGATGAGGGCCTTCGTAAAATTGGAAAGGCCACAAATATCTATGGTGCGCCGCTGGCAATTATCGTTTGCAGCGATACAAATAAGGTCTGGACACGTCCCTTTGATGGTAAAAAGCTGACCGATATTGATGCAAGCATCATTACCGACCACATGATGATGGAAGCCACCTACTTAGGTTTAGGAAGCGTATGGGTATGCTATTTCAAGCCGGACATCCTGAAGGCTGAATTTAAGATTCCCGACAACCTTGAACCGGTCAACATCCTTGTCCTCGGCTACGCCGACACCTCTCGTGAAAAGGCTCTGTCCGCAGATCGCCATGCAAAAATGAGAAACTCTCTTTCTGCCATGGTATCTTTCGAGAAGCTTTAACTTAAAATTATATCTTTATATCATTCTATTTTTCTCTGGCATGTCCAACCATTAAGTTTTTCTTAATAGTTCCAACTGCTAAACTCGAACCATCCGGAAATCCCGGATAGTTGATAGACCACCCAAGTTATTAAGCATTCCTTAACAACTGCTCCGAACTCTTCGGAATTTCCGAAGAGTTGCCCCTATATACGCAGAACCCCCGTCAGCGCACACTGACAGGGGTTCTGCTCGTTTTTGATGGGATTGAGTAGAGCTTACTCGAGCTCGGTAAGTCCAGATTCTTACTAAACAAATTTGTTTAGTAATTCTATTCTTGGATGTTCACTTTTCCATGAGATTGCCGTGGTAGATGTGGCTTAATGATTTTTTAGTATCAGGATAGTATCACATTTATCATTTTTTGTCAACTTCAGCATATGGTTCATTCAATACTTTTTTAATAATTTCAAAAAGCGGTATAAAGTTGGAAAAATCCATATTATCAAATGGTTTTTCCTTATTCAATATTCGTTTAGCAAATTCCATTTTAGAAAGCGCATAATTCTTTTTTACTCCTCCATCCCATGGCTTAATTACTTTCTTTTTGTCGGATCCATCAATAATATTTATTTTGCCTGGACCACAACTATTTCTGTTCTCACAAAAATATTTTTCTTCACCTACCGAGAACCCTGCATCGTCAAACTCATTGCCTATAAAAAGTCTTCTAGATTCACCATCATCACAATGGCATTCTCTTGTTATTTCTTCATCACTATAAAGATGTTCTATGCAGATATCTGGTGTCTTTTGCCTTATTTTCGGAATCGGAAGGCACAGAGAATAGACATTATTAGACCAGTTTTTATATTCATCACCGCTTTGTAAACTCTTCTTGACATCCGGAACATCACAGTCTGCAATGAAAATCATCTTTTGGGGTTGCCTTAACATACTATACTGCTCACACATCGTTTTTAGCTGTGATCCTCCCATTTTAAGTTTAATATCGCCCTCCGTCTTTCCATTCTCGGGCTCATATTCCAAAAATTCAAAATCCAGCTCTGATAGCCACTCTTTGCATCTAGAATCATGTATTAGTTCATTATATGCCGCTTTCATATGTTTCCAGTCTGTTGAGCCCTCAGTTATAATTAGCGGCTTTTCGTGCTTTGCGTCAATCATCTTTTTCAGAGTCTCTTGAAATTTTTCAGTTTCTGTATAGTAATGGTACGCATTTTCAAATTCTGAAAATTCTTCAGTAGATACTTTTTTCCCTGATGGCATTTCTATTATATCAAATCCATCGTCCGTGAATTTTTCTTTCATGCCAAGCAAGAATAACGGTGAATGAGATGTTATAATAAATTGAATTCTGGGGAACAATGCAATTAGTTCTGGCAAAACTTCTCTTTGCAGCTTCGAATGCAAATGAAGTTCAATCTCGTCTATAATTACAATTCCTTCTATGTCGTTCAACTTATGGCTCAAGTTTATATCATCTGTGTCTGCATATCTAATAATTGTAGAAAACATATTAAACAACGCCATCTGTCCCGTCGAAAGTGCTCCCAATGAAGGAACTAAAAGCGTTCTATCGTTTTCTCTTAAAATTGAAAGTCTATGTTTTCCCTCTGATCTATTTCCCATTCTAAAAACGATTTTTTCGCCTAAAATTGCTGACATAACTTCTTCAGCATTCTTTCGAGATATCGAAAGCAAATTTATATCGTTTGTCGATGGAAAGACAATTGTATATCCATTAGTTTTGTTTCTTTCTAGGTCGGCTCGTGAATCCGCAATTACATCAAAAAGCCATTGCAATGTCATCTCAGGAAGATTCATTGCCGTTATTGGATTGTTGAGTTTTCTTGCATATCTTGGCCGAACACTATATGTGTCCATTTCTTCTTTGGGATAGTAAAGTTTTCCCATCCACGAAGGTTTCGCATAGCGCTCTGGACCGAAAAAACAAACAATATTTTTTTCGAACGCATCGTTTATTTTTTTGTTATCTCCAACAACATTTTTATAATTCACTTCACTATTCCAATTCAGATTTATGTCAATTTCGCTCACTTTTCTGAATTCTTCGAATTCATATTCACCAGATTTAAACACATATTCTATCCTGCTGTCTCCTTGGCTCATACAAATATGCGAAACCATATAATTCTTTCCAATTTGAATTTGCTCCGGTGATATTTCCTTATAGTACTGATGTCCTCCCTCGCTATTTTCCGTTGCATTGTCATATACCTTGTCCGCAATTTCGTAGAAAGAATCAACAATATTAGACAGAAAAATAGACTTCCCGCTTCCATTCTTTCCCACCAGCACTAATGGCACCGGCGTTCTATTTTTACTTTTTCTTGTGTTTAAAACCATCTCGCTAATAGGACCCACATTTTTGTACTCCAATTTATCAATATACATATCTTTTCCCCTACCTCCTTTTTATCAAACGAATAAATTTCCGCCAATCCCAAAGAACTTATCAAAGAAGTTCTTCAGCTTATCAATCACACCCTGTTTTTTCTGCGCACGGCCACCGCCGCCAAAGCGAGAAACAGGCGGCATCAGTTTGTCAATATCAGTGCCCACAGTTTTGATCTCACCATCACGGAACGCATTGGCCAGATATTTGCGCGTTTCCGGCTCCTTCAGCTTTTCCTCTTGGATGATCTTTGCAAGCTCTTTCTCCCGCTGTTCGGACACATAGGTGTTCCACTCTGTCATCACATCATCCACATCGTTGACACCTGCAATAAAGGTTTCAATCAGCTGCTTTTTGCTGCGCAGTTCCGGGCTGGCATCAATCGCCTTGCGAATTGTGATGAGCACCTCTTTGTCATCGCAATGGGTGTCATGGTACTTTTTGACCAGCATCAGGATGTAATCAATGTTGATTTCCACCTGCCGAATCAGCTCCACCTCAAACACCACATCATCGGTGATGTCCTCTTTGGTTTCATCGTGCTTTTTGTTGCGCCATTCGTCCCGCAAATCCTGATAGCGTCCCAAGTAGTCCTGTAGATCCCGTTCCGAGATCAGCTCGTTGCCCTTGAAATCGTCAAAGGAGGACAACAGGTTCCGCATCCGCAGCAGTGCGCCAAACAGCACGATAAAATCTTTCTGGTTCTGCTCTCCTACAATTTGCGGATCTGTCAACGGGAAAGTTTGTGTCAGGTCATCAATCATGTCTGCGTAGCCCTGATGATATTTTCCCTGCTCATCCGTATAGCCATGGTAATAGTCCGTATATTTGCGCAGCAGGACAATGCCGCCTGCATTTTTATCTCCAAACAGCGAAATAGCCGCATCCACCCGCTTTTGCAGGTTGCGGAAACAGACGATATTGCCAAAGGTCTTAATGCTGTTCAGGATGCGGTTCGTCCGACTGAACGCCTGAATCAGACCGTGCATCTTCAAATTCTTATCCACCCAAAGGGTGTTCAGGGTCGTGGCATCAAAGCCTGTCAGGAACATATTGACCACGATCAGCAGGTCAAGCTCCTTGTTCTTCATACGGAGCGATACATCTTTGTAGTAATTCTGGAACCGTTCGCCATCGGTAGAATAGTTCGTATGGAACATCTCATTGTAATCCTGAATGGCTGCGTCCAGAAAATCCCGGCTGCTCTGGTCAAGATTGGAGGTATCTTCCGGGTTTTCCTCGTCCAGAATCCCGTCTGTTTCGGCTTCGTTCGCACCATAGCTGTAAATGGTGGCAATGCGTAGCTTCTTGGTCGGGTCTACCGCCATCTGCTTCTTGAATTCCTGATAGTACAGCTTCGCCATCGGCACAGAAGCCACGCAGAAAATCGAATTAAAACCGCTGACGCGCTGTTTTTGCTTGATTTCATCCACCGCACCACGCTGGGCAGAGGCAATCTCCGCCACATTCGTCAGCAGATTGAACTCATACGATTTGTCTCCCCGATAGGTTTTCTGGTCGAAGTGGTCAAGGATGTACTTGGTCACCAGCGAAATGCGCTTGGGTGCCATGAACGCCTTTTCCCGGTCGATATCCCAAACCTGTTTATCGTCCATGTCCGGCTCTGCATCCATCGTCTTGATGTAATCTACACGGAATGGCAGCACATTCTTATCGTTGATGGCATCAACGATGGTGTAGGTGTGCAGTTGGTCGCCGAACGTCTGCGCCGTGGTGAAATAGCGTGGATCAGTGGAGCTTCCTGCGTTGACTGCAAAAATCGGCGTTCCTGTAAAGCCGAACAGGTGGTACTTTTTGAAATTGTGAACAATGGCCTTGTGCATATCACCGAACTGGCTGCGGTGGCACTCGTCAAAGATGATCACAACATGCTTCTGATAGACCTCATGCCCCGGATTCTTCTTGATGAAGGTTGCCAGCTTCTGGATGGTGGTAATGATGATATGTGCTTCCGGGTTTTCCAACTGACGTTTCAGTATCGTGGTGCTGGTGTTGGAGTTTGCTGCGCCCTTCTCGAAACGGTCATACTCCTTCATGGTCTGGTAGTCCAAGTCCTTGCGGTCTACCACAAATAGCACTTTGTCAATATAACGGTGCTGTGAAGCATCCTGTAACTGCGAAGCCAGCTGTGCCGTTTTGAAAGAAGTCAGCGTCTTGCCGGAACCAGTGGTGTGCCAGATGTAGCCGCCGCCCTCGATGGTGCCATACTTTTTGTAGTTGTTGGCGATCTCGATGCGGTTCAATATCCTCTCGGTTGCCGTGATCTGATATGGGCGCATCACCATCAGCATCTTTTCTGAGGTAAAGATGCAGTACCGGGTCAGCACGCTCAGGATCGTGTGCTTTGCAAAGAATGTCCGGGTAAAGTCGATCAGATCCGTCAGCACGCGGTTGTTCGCATCAGCCCAGTAGGAGGTAAATTCAAAGCTATTGCTGGTCTTTTCCTTTTTCGTCTTGCCGTGTTTGGCGTCCTTGATGGCATTGCAGCGGGTGCTGTTGGAGTAGTACTTGGTATTTGTGCCGTTGGAGATCACAAAAATCTGCACATACTCATATAAGCCGCAGCCCGCCCAGAACGAATCCCGCTGGTAGCGGTTGATCTGGTTGAACGCCTCCCGGATGGCCACCCCGCGCCGCTTCAGTTCCACATGAACCAGCGGAAAGCCGCTGACCAGAATCGTAACATCGTAGCGGTTATCATGCCGTGCACCGTCTGCTTGTTTTACCTCATACTGGTTGATGACCTGCAGGCGGTTGTTGTGGATGTTCTTTTTGTCGATCAGCGTGATGTTTTTGGAGCTGCCATCATCCCGGTGCAGCACCTGCACATTATCTTCCTGAATCTTCCGGGTCTTTTCAGGAATATGCTCGTTGGGGTTGGCAATTACATCACTGAAAAACTGCCGCCACTCCGTATCGGAAAACTGGTAGTGGTTCAGCTCTTCCAGTTGACTGCGGAGGTTAGCAATCAGTTCATCCTCGGTATGCAGCGGCAGATAGGTATAGCCCTGCTCACACAGCAGCCGGATAAACTCTTTTTCCAGTTCCGCTTCGCTCTGGTAGCTGTCAGAGCGCACCTTGGAGGGTTCATAGGCAGCAACAACAGTATCTTCGTTGGTAGCCGCAACGATATTGAAAAAGGACATTTCAAATTCCTCCTGCAATTTATCCTTCCGCTATATGCCACAATTCACAATATAGCGAACTTCTATAAACGGGTATCATCTCAACAAATTCAAGTTTATCTCCTGTCCATTTGGTTATTACAAAGTTTTCTTTTTCGTAGATGAATGAAACATAGGTATCATACTCTGGCAACCTGTCCATTCGATATTGAAAAAGATACTTAAAGTCCGCATTCAATCCATCAATTGCAAGTTTTCTTCCCTGTTCAAAATTGTCATTTGAATCAAAATTGAAATTATATGGAAAGAACAGCATTATATTTTTCTTTGTCTCAAATATCTTTATAATTTGAGATACATCCTTTTCCAATACATCTTCCTTCTCTTTCTTCTCTCGAATTTCTATCATTTTATTCCAGTTTAGGCTCCGAAACACTGCATACGGAATGCTGTAAGTAATCGGTTTATACCCCGGAACACCTTCGTGCTTTTCTGGCAGTCCAAAGCCTATCATACCGGGCATGAATTCTTGGATTGATGGTGAGAGGATTTTAGCCGCTTGCAGCCTTGATTGAGATGCGAAAAGCTTAAAATCAAGCTTGTATTCATCTGAAACGCAGTCGTATTCTCCGTGTGCTTCTGACTCCGGCTTCTTATATAGCTTTCCATTGGATTTTTTCAGGAAGCAGCTTGAACAATTCACAAAATCCCGCAAGTAATCTTCATACGAATATGGCTCCATCACACCACCTATAAAGTTGTCAATCACTCTAGCTGCTCCAAGAAAATCCACTCTCATTTCAGAATATTCCAATCAATTCAACTCCTTAAAACTCAACAGCCTATCCCGATAATGCTCATACTGCTTTTGTCTTGCTTCAATCTCCGCTGGCAAGCCGCTCGTCAAATCATTGCAGATAGCATCAAAACGGTCAAGAATAGAAACGATGCGCTTTTGCTCCTCAATAGGCGGTACTGCAATTACAGCCTTTGCAATATTGTCATTGTACAATCTCGGAATCGTTCCGCCCTCGGACGCTTTCCACGGTTTTAGTTCATAACAGTAGCGAAGATAGCTATTCAAAACAATACTTTCATTGTTATCAATCCAAACGATATTAGAATCTTGGAAATATGCTGGTTCGCCATTATAAACAACTGTTCTTCCAATCGTTCCCGCCGCAGAAATCAGCACATCGCCTTTTTTCGGAAAGTTATACTTTGCCCGATATTCGTCAAATGTTTCCTGCGAAATATAGGCATCTGCTTTTTTTCCAAAAGTTCCAATTTTATAGAACGGAACACCTCCAACTGTATTTGTTTGGCTCTTCAAAATGCGTTTACACATACAAATCGAGCCGATATCTCCTAAAGGGATTCTCTCAATCCTAGCCCCTTCGGTTTTGCCAAATGTCAATAGCTTATTCCGATAAAATGCATACTGCTTTTGGCGAGCTGTAAGCTCCACTGTAAGCTCCGCTGTAAGCTCTGTGAAATTGTCCAAAATCCGAACAATTTCACGCTGAACATCGAGAGGAGGAATTGGAATCACTAAATTTTCAATTGCACTTCTCGACAGTCGTGGTATGCTCGCCTTTCTTACTTTTGAAGCAAGTTGGTTTTGATTGTTGAGGAGCAAATGGTAAATATATCGATTCAAAACATTCTCAGGGCATACAACAGTGAAACAATCATCAGCAGCCCAAAACGCCTTATCGCTAAATCCAATTTCTCCAGCTGCACCAGCGACAATAATAAAGGTTGTATTCGCATTATAATTACAATCCGTATGATACCCCAACGGCGTTAAACTATTTTGGTATACAGGGTATTTTCCTCTTATAGAAAGCTGGCTTCTTACCACACGTTTTCCACGCTCAATCGATACAGCATCTACTAATTTCTTATATTTTACACCATCCGGGCAAAGCTCGCGAATCAGTTCATCCAGTTTACTCATCTTTATTTTCCCCAGTCATCTCTTCTACCTCATTCCAACCAAGTTCATGAATTTTTTGAAGTATTTCTTCACTATTTCTTATCAGTTCCTCTTTATTTTTCACGTTGTCAAGAATTCCGATAACAAGACGACGAAATGCACTATACTTTTTCAGACTTGTCTCTTCGTCAGAATGACCATGAACAACTTCGCTCAACTCGCTGAATAATGTATATCCTTTTTCTGAGAACTCTTTCGGAACAATGTGACACTCTCCATCGATTTTCTCCAGTGCCTGTCTAAATGGAAGTTTCCCTCCATTTTTTCCCGTTAGCTTTATGCCTTCATTTTGTGCTACTTGATATGTAACGCCTTCCATGATCTCTCTTAAGTAAACAATCGCCCCTGCTCCCAAACCGTCTCTAAATGCTCTGTCAGCCTTATCAAGGAACTCTGTATACTTTCCATATTTTCCATATGAAATTAGCACATCATTCGGAAGTTTTTCTGTTCTCTTCAATACTCTCACCCACACTGCGGAATCAGCAATTTCATTTCTACTTTCTACGAGATACCAAACCGGGACTGTCCCTGTACAACGTGGGCACTTCAATACACAGTCAATACTTATTAATCGATTTGTAACGCCAACACATGCAATCTTGGCCTTGTCGCCAGTTGAAAACGTCAATTCGCTCTCACAATTTTTGCAGTAAAATGTTCGACAAACAACTCCTACATCCAACCTTTTCTGTTCACCATATGGAAGTTTCTTCTTTAAGAATCCATCAACCTGTTTGAACTCCAAATCTGGTTCTTTTGACAACACATCTGATAAACGCATCTTTTATGTCCTTACATCAGTTTTCACTATTTTCAGCCAAATACCTGTCAAAATCGCTCTGGTACAGCCGATCCTGCACCACACGGTACTTTTCAAACTCCGTTTCGGCGTGCATCTTTGCAAGCTGTGCCGAGATTTTGCCTGCGTCCTTCAGCACTTCCAGATCATCTGCCTGCAAATAGATGTCCAGCCGCTTGGCCCAGTCCTCCATGGTCATGGGGATATGACGGCGGGCACGGTTTTCCGCCAAATCGAGGTAAGCCGACACGATCAGTTCCATGGATTTCATTTCGTCTTCGGTCAGGTAGTTTTTCGCCACCGAAACATCGCTCTTTTTAATTTTGCCGTTGGGCGCATCCTTCCATGTGTGAAGCCCCATGTGCGGCTTTTCGGCATCGGCACGCTCATAGATCAGTTCTGCCGCCGTATGGCGATGCACGGCATAGTGCATCTTATTCTGCACCTTCGCAAAAAACTCTTTTGTGGTCAGTGCATTGCGGTCATAATCCAGCGAAGTAGCGTAAATATCGGTAAGTTTCTGGTAGAAATTTCGCTCCGAAATACGAATTTCCCGGATACGCTCCAACTGCTCTTCAAAGTATTTCTTGGTCAGAACAGTGCCGCCGTTTTTCAGGCGCTCTTCGTCCATGGCCCACCCCTTGATGGTGTACTGCTCCACGATCTGGTTCGCCCAGACACGGAACCGCACCGCCCGCTGGTTGTTTACCTTAAAGCCGACCGCAATAATCATTTGCAGATTATAGTGGTTCACGCTGCGAGTAACCTGTCGGCCACCCTCATTTTGAACTATTCGGAATTTCCGAATCGTTGCCGCCTCGTCCTGCTCATGGTCAGCATAAATCTTTTTGATATGCTCATTGATGGTCGGAAGCCCCACATCGTAAAGGGTCGCCATCATCTTTTGTGTCAGCCAGATGTTTTCATCCTCGTAGCGCATCTCAATGCTGTCCTTGTCCTCGCCCGTAGAGGCAACAAAGGTCAGGTATTCCGCCGCAGAAGAACGTACCAATGCAGAATCTTTCTTTTCGTTTTCCATCTCAGCCCTCGATTTCTGCCACGATCTGGTCAATGGCAGCCCGCAGTTCGTTTTCTCGTGCTACGATTTGTGCAATTTCAGCGTTCAGCTTTACAATGTCGATCTTCTCGCGGGTATCCTTGGCTTCCACATAAGTAGAAACCGACAGGTTATAGTCATTTTCCTGCACCTCGGAATACTCCGCCAGATGGGAGAAGTGTGCTTCTTCTGCCCGCTGTGCAAAGGTGTCCACTATTTTGTTAATGTTCTCCGGGGTGAGTTTGTTGTTGTTCGTCACCTTGACGCACTCGGAAGAAGCATCAATGAACAGCACTTTATTGTCCGTTTTGCCCTTTTTCAGCACCATGATGCAGGTGGCAATACTGGTACCAAAGAACAGGTTGCTCGGCAACTGGATGATGCAGTCAATGAAGTTGTTGTCCACCAGATACTTGCGGATTTTCTGTTCTGCACCGCCACGGTACATGATGCCGGGAAAACAGACGATTGCAGCCGTACCGTTGGAAGCCAGCCATGCCAGCGAGTGCATAATAAAGGCCAAGTCTGCCTTGCTCTTCGGAGCCAGCACACCAGCCGGGGCAAAACGCGGGTCATTGATAAGCAGCGGATTCTCGTCACCGGCCCACTTGATGGAGTACGGCGGATTCGATACGATCAGCTCAAAAGGTTCATCATCCCAGTGCTGCGGATTGGTCAGCGTGTCCTCACAGGCAATGTCGAATTTGTCAAATTCGATGTCGTGTAGGAACATATTGATGCGGCACAGGTTATACGTTGTGATGTTGATTTCCTGTCCAAAGAAGCCGTTGCGCACGGCATCCCGTCCCAGCACCTTTTCTGCCTTCAGCAGCAGCGAACCGGAACCGCAGGCCGGGTCATATACCTTGTTGATTTCCTTCTTGCCTACCGTACCCAGCCGGGTCAGCAGCTCCGAAACATCAGCAGGCGTAAAGAACTCGCCACCAGACTTGCCTGCATTGCTGGCGTACATGGTCATCAGGTATTCGTAGGCATCGCCAAAGGCATCAATGTCATGCTCTTTCACATCGCCAAGGTTCATATCTGCCACGCCGTTCAGCAGTTTAACGAGCTTCTCATTGCGCTTGGCAACAGTCGCACCCAGCTTATTGCTGTTGACATCGTAATCATCGAACAACCCTGCAAACTGCCCCTCGGAGGAGCTGCCCTTTGCGGATTCCTCAATGTGTCGGAAGACTGTTTCCAGCGTTTCGTTGAGGTTTTCATCGCTGGCCGCTTTTGCCCGCACATTGCAGAACAACTCACTGGGCAGGATGAAGAACCCTTTTTCCTGCACCAGCCCTTCCCGTGCCTGCTCTGCCTCTGCATCAGGCATATCCTCATAGCGGAAATCCGGGTTGCCTGCATCAATTTCGCCCTGATTGATATAGCTGGCAATGTTCTCCGAAATATAACGGTAGAACATCGTACCGAGAACGTAGCTCTTGAAATCCCATCCGTCCACTGCGCCGCGCAGATCATCCGCAATCGCCCAGATTGCACGGTGCAGTTCTTCGCGTTCCTGCTCTTTTTTGGTGTCTACCATTTTTATTTCCTCCATCAAATGCGGATTTCCGCATTGTTTTCTTTCATCTTAACAAAGTAAATGTACCACTATTGGTACACCATGGTGTCTTTTTCTAAAAAGGATACACTTTTCCTTTATACTATCCTAGTAAAGCGTACCACAGCTTTTCTGTGATTGCAAGCCGATAAATATTACTATTGCATTTTTTGTCGAATTATCACTTATATGTACAGACCCCTGCCAGCATTCGCTGACGGGGGTCTGCTATGCTTACAGCTCTATGCTGTTCTGCCTGTTCTTCTTCTGGCTTCTATCCGCGGTCTGTTCCTGCTCCCTCATAAGCCCAATGACCTGCTGCATCTTTTCGGCACCGAAATAGTTCCATACTC
>OGHW01002024.1_pt1 | contig 13601 bp, 5 predicted proteins | sample 1571641 | NCBI WGS metagenome assembly OGHW01 (sample SAMEA2582066, study PRJEB24529) | metagenome | biome: Human gut stool | place: China | collected 2011 | reverse complement strand
ATGTGGATAAGTCTCTTGCCTCAGCTCTACGCAGCGGCTGATCACAGTTAAAAAATTAAGTTTTTTGCGCTCCAGACAGCGCAAGCAAAGAACCAATTCATGCGATCAAAGAACGATCGTACGGATTTGTCAGGCTTTCCTTGCCTTGACTTGAGCGGGTGGTCCAGAGATCACTATAGGAGTGTTTGCTGAGGCAAAAGGTTGACAAATTGACGCCGGGGGGGGTAGTGTATGCCAACTTGTACGTTTGTCCGTTATAAGGAGAATTTGATGAACCGTACTTTTAAGGTGGTGTACAACAAAGCCCGCGGGGCTCTCACAGTTGTCAACGAAGCTACCAAAAGTGTGCAGAAGGCAGGGACCAAGACCATTGCCGCTTCCGCCGTGATGTTGGCATTGACAACGCCGGTGCTGGCCGAAGACGTTCCTTACACGCAAGATTCGGGCAGTCGTGGCTACAGCGCAACGACGGCTGATAGTAAGACGATGGTATTCGAAGAGGGTAAGGTCCTCAAAATGACGATCACCGGCCAGCAAGATACGCGGGCCTACGGTCTGCTGGCTACGGGAGAGGGTGCTGTCTACACGAATATGGGCACCATCCAGACTAACCTTGCAACTGGTGACGATACTACCCAGGCCTACCGGGTCAAGGGCATGATGGCTGATAACGGCGGCAAGGCAGTCAACAAGGGGTTGATCGAGGTGACCAATGCCTATGGTATGACCGTCGGCAGTACCGGCAAGAATACTCTCGAAAACAATGGAGACATTACGGTCAACGGCGGTGTGGCGATGGAAATTGCTCCGACGGGTGTGCCGGAAACCACTGCAGGCAATGGTGCTGAAGCTTCCAACGACGGAACAATTACCGTCACTGAAGGTATTGGCATTCTAATGGCTGGTGAAGAAGGTGCTTTTACCAGCACGGGGACGATCAATGCTTCTGGGCAGACGGCCGTTCAAATTCAGGCAGAAGACGGTAAGACCACTAGCGGTAACGGGGTGACGCTGGCCGAGGGATCGAAGACGAGCGGAGACATTTTGATTCAGGGGGTGGCAGCTCAAAAACCGAATGTTGCTGCGAACCTTGTCAAAGGAACGAGCCTCGTTATCAAGGACGGTGCCGAGTTCGACGGTCGCATCATTGTCGGAAATGCTACGGAAACTCTGGTTCAGGCAACAGTTGATTTTGTTGGACAAGCTTCTAGCAATGGCGGTGCGATCTTCTTTAATGACAGCACCGGCAAGCTTGATTTGAGCGGCAGCAACTTTACGAACAACAAAGCCGGTACTACGACCGGTGCCGGCGGTGCGGTTTATTCCTATGCGAAGACTTTTGTGCAGACGGGAGGCAGCTACGTCGGTAACCAGGCTGTTTCGGAGGGATATGTCGGGAATGAAAAGGATCCCGGCAAGGTTCAGGACGGCGCCATGGGCGGTGCTTTGCTGATTAAAGGCAACACGATCACCCTGGAGGATGTCCTCTTTGAAAACAATTCGGCTGTTGCAACCAAGACCGAGGGCACGGTTGGCGGCGCAGCCTATGGCGGTGCCATTGTTGTTGATTACTCGACCGGTCACGGCGACGGTACGGGCCAGAACCGCAAGGCGGATCTGACGATCAAGGTCACGAAGGACATTGCTTACACGGGTAATACTGTGTCGTCCGACAGCGCGGGAACCAACTTTGATACGTATGGCTACCACGTGCCTACGTCTGCCGCGGGTGGTTTCCTATTCTTGGATCGTGGTTCCGGTGCAGTATTCGATGTTACTGAAGGTGCAACGCTCACCATTGGAGCGGAGGGGACGACTGGCGATACGGACAGCATTGCCTCGAGCATTCCCAATCAGGGGACGGACGTCAATAACGGACTGCACGCCTTCCTGAAAAAGACGGGTTCTGGCAATCTTGTCGTCAACAGCAGTCTTGATAAGTATTACGGCGACCTCACCATAAGTGGAGGCCGTATGCAAGTCAACTCCGCATGGAACATCAAGAACCTGGTAACCGTCAACGGCGGCACGCTGGCTTTGTCCAACATTGCGTTTGACGATGCGGCGCATGAAAGCGATGCCCAGATCAACCTTGGCAAGATCACAGTGACGAAGGGCGGCCTTGAAACCGCTTCGGGTGAGGTGTTCGAGACGGCAGCCTCGACTGAGGTGGGGTTGAGCACTGATTCGGGAGAATTCAAGTACTCGTCCGACAAGATCTCGATTTCAGAAGGCGGTTCCCTTGTGCTAAACGATGCCGAGTACACCCTGGACTATGCTAAAACAGCTCAGACGGCACTGACGGATGTCAATAATGATGCCAAACTCGTCATGCTTGGTCAGATCGTGGACGTCAATGGCGATACGGAGTCCGAAGTGACGATCGAAGATGTTGCTACCGTCTCGGGTGACACCGTGCTTGCTGGAACGACCGTGACGACTGAGGACAGGGATCTCACCGTGGGAGGCGCGGGTGTCGAGGGAGAGGCTTCCCGTACCGAGAGCCTTGGTGTTGCCGCTCTCGACATGGGTAGCGGCTCAACGCTCACTGTGACCGGCGGCAAGGAAGTGACGCTGGTTGGCACGGGTGCTGGCAACGATCTCGTGAGCTCGTCGGCTGAAAAGCTCGCCATTGATCTCAACTCGGGTGTTTTGAATCTCGGTTCGGTTGCTGTTTCTAAGGGTGGTGTTCTTAACGCCGAAGTTTCCGTTGATGATTCGTCTGCCGTCAACGTTGCCGGTGGAGCTGAATACGCAGTGACCTCGATCATTTTTGAAGGTGACGGTTCCCAACTCAATGTCTACAACGGAGCTTCGCTGACTGTCGATTCTCTGACCGGTTCGGGTGATGTCACTGTCGGTAATGCTGGATCGGCGGGCTCATTTACGCTGAAGTCGGCCGAAGGTTTTACCGGCATGATCTTTGCGGATCCAGATTGGAATGCCGACGAATCGCTAAATACGATTGCTAACGCCTCGTTTGCCGGCGTTCTGGACGCGGGAGAGTCGTTCGCCGCACAGCTCGTTGCTGGGCGCAATGCGGTGGTGGCTGTAGGTGCCACTCAGGTCGAGAGCGTGGCTGCCTTTGAGAAGTTGGCGGCGGCAAACGGACTTTCCTGGAAGAACGATGTGACCGCTATGGCATACATCAACGCTCCCGTTAAGTTTGCCGATACCGGCGCCATCGTTGTGGACGGATCTCTGACACAATCCCCGGTGGTCTATGAGAAGGGCGTTTCTGTTGCCTCGCAGGGTATCCTTATGGTCAATCAGGCCACTGCGGTCGACAACAAGGCGTACATTACCGGAACTGTGAATCTGGATCGAGGCAGCTATCTAGGTCTTGTCAACGCTAAAGAAGGCTCATTCATTCTGGCTGACAAAGACAATCTCACTGACGCAGGTGCCATGGTTGTGACCGATAACCCCTTCATCGAGGGGTCTCTGGATGCTGCTACTGGTACGGTGACGGGGAAGCTTGACACTCAAAACGGTTTGCGCTCGCTGGCCTCTCTGGGCCTGCAGGCAGTAACTCGCCGCGCAGACAGCGTGCTCGCTGCGACCATTGCCGATCGTACGTCCTTTGGGCAGGATCTCAAGCCGGGCGTGAATCTTTGGGTAGATGTAGCCGGCGAGAACTACCAGATGGACGATCTCGATAATGGCGGTGAGTTCAATGCCGACATTGGCTACGGCACATTTGGTGCTGATGTAGCCGTCGGTCAGTTCACCTTGGGCGGCGCTCTGCAGTACGGTACGGGCACATTGCGCAGCTCGGTCTCGAATATCAAGAACAGGATCGACAACTATGCCGTGTCGCTCTATGGCACATACAACGTGACCGATGCGTTCCGTCTTGGTGCCGAACTCGCCTATGTCTGGGGTGAAAACGACATCACGAGCAACCAAGCTGCTTTGAACGGCAGCGTTGACACTGAGATGTACTCGGCGGGCGTGCGCGCGATGTACGAACTCAAGGCTGGCAATTTCAGCTTTGTGCCGAGCATCGGTCTGCGCGTGTCACAGCTGTCTACCGATGCAATGCAGATTGGTACGGTACGCGTGGAAGATCAGGACCAGACGCTCGTTCAATTGCCGATCGCTCTGCGCGTGAGCGCGAGTGAGTTTGCAACGCAAACCGGCTGGTCGCTGTCGCCGAGCTTCAAGATTGCCTACGTCCCGACCTTCGGCGACAAGGAAATCACCGTGGGCGGAGTCGACAGCGATGTCATTGACACCAGTCCTGTTCAGATGGACTTCGGCATTTTCGCAGGTCGTGATAATCTGCTTGTCAACGCTTCGTTTGCCGTGGGCGCGGGTAAAGAAGGTTCTTCCTCCGTGGGTGGTCGAATCGGTCTGAAGTACGCCTTCTGATTGGTTGACAACTAGGAAGCGAAACGTAGGGTTCGAGTGTTCGATGAGAATGCCCGAACCCTGCTGTTATCAGTCAGGCTAAGTTAGGAAAGAAGCGCAGTCTTTTGGGGCTGGTTGTCTTCGAGTCCGATTTTGACGACCTATCATTGCTATAAAAACCGCTGGTAAATAAAGCCGGTCTCTGACGCTCACAAAATCGATGAATGCTTGTCACGCATCAACGTTCAAAACGATTTTCAGTGAACGACAGCATGTTTGTCAATTTCGTCGCAACGATTCTGACTTGCAGTCTCTATCGCTGAGTTTTGCATGCAGGACTGTTGAACAAATGCACATAAAGACTTGATGGAAGAGCAGGAAATGGCTTGTCTCAATGTTCGTTCGTGCCGAACTCCAGTGCTGACTATTGGGTGAAGAACTATCCAGGTATATCCGGATTGCCTAAGGTGCAGGGTCGGTCAAAACCGAAGTCCGACTCGAAACGCAAACCAAATGTAACGGCTCAGGGAATTGTTTTTTTACGCAAGCTGGTCCCACCAGTCCGCCGGGCTATCTTCGGTCTACATTGGCCGTGTGAGCGATCCCTTCCCCGCAAGTTTCCTTAGTTTACAGTGTTGGTGAATTTACTGGATTTAGACAAGAAATTCGGAAGATAGCTGTAAAAAGATTATTGGTGTCAATGAGTTATATCACGTGCTGAAAGCTAGGCAATTTGCAGGCTATAGGCGGACAGTCGACAGACTAGAGTGTTGCTTTTCGAACACGCAGTCAAGTTCGAGAGTTGAGGGCTGCACCAAAAGAATCGCAGAACTCGCTATGAGGTCAAATCAAAACACTCAAAGGGTATTCAGTATTTTTTATCTAATCGTTTAGGTTGGATTGGCAAGTCGCAGTATTACTAGAAGTTTCAGCGCTGTGCGTAATTTTTTTTGATTTTGTATTGCTTATTTGTTGGAGCTTTTTCAAATATGGATTGGAGCGGAAATAATCGCCTGTTGTTGATTTGAAAAAGATAGACACTTAGTCTCTGAGACATGGAAATACTTTCGGTTCAGTGAAAGTAGATCAGGACTATCGGCATAGCATTTACGAAAGAAATATAACAGCCGCGCCCCCGACGAATCGAGAACGCGGCTGTTATGCTTCACTGCGGGCGATCAATCAACCCGCGGACTTAAAGCTCTGATCAGAATGCGTAGCGGGCGCCGAAGTTGATGCGCCACTTCTGGTCGATGTCGCCACCGAAACCGGTGCCGACGTCAAGGAACGTGTTGAGCGTATCGGTCACGCTGTAGGACACGCCCAGAGAGACTTCGGCCCAGTTGTCGTCAAGCTCGTCACTGATCTTGGCGGAGTTGTTCGAGCCGTTGACAGCGTGCATTGTTGCGTCCACGTTACCCAGGAAGTCGTGGTTGTAGGAGGCCTTCAGGTAGGCTGCACCACGGTTTTCGGCAAACTTCATGCCGCCCATGACGCCCACGCGAGCGATCAAGCTTTCGATTGTTTCGAAATCAACGCTGCGGATGTTGGTCGCATAGTCCGTGGCGCGCAGCCAGCTGTAGGAGAGCTGAACCTGCGGTTCGACGAACATGTTGTGAGCGAGATCGAAGCGGTGGCCGGCTTCAACACCGACGATGGCGCCGGTCATCATGTAGTCGCCCTTTTCAGACCCGGCCGAGTTGGCAACGTTGTATTCGTTGTCGATGCGGCCGATCTTGGCCATCAAGTCAACGAAGCCGCCGTTGTCACCGTAGTAGGTGCCGTAAAGACCCAGCGTGTAGATGTCGTTGTCGGCGGAACCTGCATTGAGGTCGGTGTCGCCGATCGTGTAGTCAAAGCTCACGCCGACGAGGAAGTTGTTGCTCACGGGAGCGTCAAAGCCCACTTCGATCGTGTTGTAGTCGTATTCGAGGCCGCGGCCGTCAAGACGACCGTTGTTGTAGCGTGCCCAAGCGCCGGCAGCCTGCGGCATGGTGCGCAGCGTGCCCATACGATCGGAAAGGTTGGTGAGCTGGGAGCGCCACACCAGACCGTTCATCAAGGCGAGATCGGTGGTGGAGGTAATCAGGCTGCTCGGGCCGGAGTAGGTGCTCGTGATTTCGTCACCTTTTTTTTCGTGAACGGAAGCGCCGCCCCACAAACCGTCGGACGTAGTGATGCGTTCAGGCGTTGCATCGTCCTTGCCCAGACTGATGCCGTCAAAGAGCTCTTCGGCCTTGACCGAGCCGCTTGCCAGCTTATCGGTGACCGTACCGGTGTAGTTGAACTTGACAGCAGCTTTTTCGCCAACTGTGTCCACATCAAGAAGAGGCTTCTCTTTGGAACCGACAGAATCGAATTCAAATGTCGTCGAACTGTCGCCTCCTGTTGTAATGAGTCCGATTTTGAGCGTCTGGGACTCATCGGAAGAGCGAATGGTCAGGTTGCTGTTGTTCACATGGACGCTACCCACATTGCAGCCTTCGCATTGAGCGCCATCCAAAGCGTTTACCTTTTCCGAGGTACCGGAAGACAAGACGATAGTTTCAGCGCGAGCCAGGTCTTGTACGATCAAATGCGATGCCTTACCGAGCTCAATGACACCTTCAACATGCGAATTGCCCTTAAGAGTCAGGCTGAATTCGACATCTTTATCCCAGCGGCCCGAGGAAATGGCGATGGCGCCGTCGGTGGCAATGATGGTGCCTTCATTGGTCACTGTACCGTCCTTGGCGTCGGAAGCCGTGATGCCATAGGCGTTCTTGCCGCTGGCGATGATAGTGCCCTTGTTGGTCATCTCAACGCCGCTGGCATCGTTGCCGCCAAGCGACATGCCGAAACCGCTGTTGATGACGTGAATCGTGCCTTCGTTGGTGATCTCGGATTTGCGGTCTTTGGCATTGGAGGTGGCCAGCATGCCGGTGCCGCCTTCGACGTAGATCGTACCTTTATTAATGATGGTGGTTGCGTCGCCTGTACTTGCGTCCGCAACCATGCCTTTGGCGGCCTCGTAGTTGGTCTCTTCGCCGTTGTTGTCGGAGTGGACGTAGATGACGGCACCTTCGGCATTTACGCCTTTTTTACCGCCGCTGGCGAGGATACCGGAGGCGTACTGACCGAGTTTGTTGTCAGGAATGCGGTCGGCAAGCACCCAGATGCTTCCGTTGTTAGTGACGATGTCACCCTTTGCCGTGCTGAGGAACGCGGGTGCTTTGGAGCCGGAACTCATCGGTTCGCCAGAAGCGACAAGGCCGATACCATTCCAGGAAGACTGTTCATAGCTTGTCGGATCGTTCGCATCGTCGCGATAGATGATTTCGTTGTAATCCGTTTGATCTGTCGGGATTGCGGGAAATTCGGCGGCGTTAACCGTTGCGGCCATCACAGCGGCGGCCACGGCGGTCAGGTAAAAGCGGGGCATTTGTTACTCCGTTTGTGGGTTGCGAAAGTCGCGAGTTTGCATGACTTGGTTTTGAGCGTCAAGCGAATAAAGACGGTTTTGTTCAATTCGAGAACAAACTAAAGGAAATTTTGCTTGCTTCGCTCTCTTATATTGAAGACAAATTGAGCAGTGACCAATATGCCGTTGTGGACAATAGAGAAAGTGTCAAAGTGCTGATGCTTTTGAATGGCCTATGGGGCAGTGGTTTTGATTTGGTGATACTAATTCTATTCAGCTACTCTGGAAGGCAACGTTTTGAAGGGGATAGTGTTGGATTTATTGTAGTTAAGTCTCTGATGTTTTTAAGAATATTTGATTTTGTGTGACAGAATGATATGGATGTATTCGAATGATCCGCAGTTTGGATGATTGTCGGGAGAATTTGCAATTTCGTCGGTTTTGCAGGAACCGGGAGAAGTGGAAAGTAGGTCAGAGGATGGGTAGCGGGACAGACAAAAAGACAGCGGACGGAGTGTCGCCCGTCTGCCCAACTGAGCACACGCAGACACCTTTGATGTGCTCGCAATGAATAAGTGTCATCAGGTGTGCGGTAGGTTCGGTGTCTTTTGATACACGAACTCGGATTGTGTCCGGGTACGCCCTGAGAAGGCGATCTCGTCGCAACCTTGTGTGGTTTTGGGTTGTGCGTAAACAAGAACAGGACGCGAACCAAAATCCGCGTCCTGTTGTTGCCCTTAGCGGTCAGCCGGAGCTCTTAACGATCTGCTCCGAAAACCGTGCCGTTTTTGTCGCCCACGGGCTTGGCGTTGCGAGGCGCCTTCACCAACAGGTTGGGCTTGGTGACGGACGGATCGGGCAGCGGTGCAATGTGCTTGCGATCCGAGTGCTTCTTTAAAAGCTCGCTCATTTCACCGAACTCGATGGCGCGCTGCGGGCAGGAGTCCACGCAGACGGGGTTGAGACCCTTGGCGAGACGATCCTGACAGGCGTCGCACTTGGTCATCTTCTTTGCGACCGTATCGAGCTGCGGCGCGCCGTACGGGCAAGCCTTGGCGCACATTCCGCAGCCGATGCACTTGTCGCGATCAATCAGAACCAGACCGTCTTCCTTGCGCTTGAAGTGAGCCTTGGTGGGACAGACCTTGACGCAGGCGGGATCTTCGCAGTGATTGCAGCTCACCGAGACGTAATACGCAAACGTATCCGTGCGCCAGGCGCCGGTGGCGCGGTCCTGTCTCCAGCCGCCTCCCTCAAAGCAAAGGACATGTCGGAAGTTGCGACCGACCGGAAGATTGTTCTTATCTTTGCAGGCGACCTCGCACGTTCTGCAGCCGGTGCAGCGGGAGGCGTCAATCAGAAAGCCGTATTGTTTTGCCATGATGTGCCTCCTTTAGATCTTGCGGACTTCGACGAGATTGGTGTGCTGCGGGTTGGCCTTGGCCAACGGGCTCTTCTTGAGAGATGTAAGCGTGTTGATGGAAGGACCTTTGTCCACGCCCTTGGCGTCGGGCGTGTACCAACCGCCCTGCGGGAACGCCACCACGCCCGGGAAAATGCGAGGCGTGACGTGTACCGGCAGCTGCACGCGGCCGCGGTCGTTGAAGACTTCCACCATGTCACCGGTCTTGAGCGCACGACCTCTGGCGTCGATCGGGTTCATCAGGAGTTCGTCGGGCTGCACTTCACGCAGCCACGGCACGTTGTGATACGTGGAGTGGGTGCGGCCGTGGCCGTGATAGCCGAAGCACTGCAGCGGATACTTCTTTTGCAGCGGATCGCCCGGCATTTCCCACGTGCGGCAGAACTTGGGCAGAGCCGAAATGACGTCGCCCTTAGGCAAAGTCCAGTCCTTGGCAAGCTTGGCCAGACGTTCGGAATAGATTTCGATCTTGCCCGAGGGTGTCTTCAGGGGGTTCTTCACCGGATCGTCGCGGAAGGCCTTCATGACAACGGTTTTACCCTTGCCCAGACCCGGCACCTTGACGATGCCTTGCTTCCAGAAGGTGTCGAAGTCGGGCATGACGTCCGGATTTTTCTTCCGGGTTTCTTCGTAGCACCAGCGCACCCATTCTTCCTGCGTGCGACCTTCGGTGTACTTGTCTTCGATGCCGAAGCGCTTGGCGATCTGAGAGCAGATCCAGTAGCCGCTGCGCTGTTCCCACTGCGGCTCAACGCATTTCTGCAGAGCGACCATGAAGTTGCTCGTGCCCGTGGCGTAGCCGTCGGCGGCGATGTCGTTGAGTTCCTGCTGCATCACGTCGGGCAGGATGAGGTCAGCCCAGCGGGCGGTGGAGGTCATCTGGTTGTCGACGACGAGGATGAACTCGCACTTCTTTTCGTCAGCCAGAATCTTGGCCGTGCCGTTGTGATCCGAATGCTGGTTCATGTTCACGTTGGAGCACTGCGTCCACAGGAACTTGATGCCCACGTCGAGCTTATCCTTGCCGCGCACGCCGTCGGCCGTGGCGGTCATCTTTTCGCCGTGATCAATCGCATCGGTCCAAGTAAAGAACGAAATGAGCGTCTTAACCGGATTCTTTCCGGAAGGCAGGCCCACGTCGCCCAGGCCGATATCGCCCTCGCGGCCGCCGTGGCTCGTGCCGGGAAGACCGATGTTGCCCGTCAGAATCGGCAGCATGGCAATGGCGCGTGCCGTTTGTTCACCGTTGGCCTGACGTTGCGGACCATAGCCTTGGGCAAAGAAAACAGGCTTGGTCTTTGCCATTTCACGGGCCAACCGGATGATGGTTTCCGTCGGAATGCCGGTGATGCGGGAGGCGTATTCCGGAGTCTTTGGCGTCTTGTCTTCGCCTTCGCCCAGAATGTAGCTCTTGTAGTCGCTCTTGGCGGGGGCGCCCTTGGGCAGTGTCTTTTCGTCGTAGCCCACGCAGTATTTGTCGAGGAAGGCCTGATCGACCAGGTTTTCCTTGATCATGACGTAGGCCATGCCTTCAACGAAAGCCGCATCGGTACCCGGACGGATCGGCACCCATTCGTCTTCCTTGCCCAGACACGTGTCCGTATAGATCGGATCGACAATAATCATGCGCGGACGATCCTTGCCCTGACGAGCGCAATCGAGCTCCCAGGCTTGGCCGCCGCCCGACTGGCGCGTGACCATCGTGTTGTTGCCGAAGGACACGTAGAGCTTGGCGTTGCCGACTTCGGTCATCTGAGAGCCGCCGGCGCCGAGCCCGTAGGTGTAGGGGAAGGCGCCGTTGATCTGAGCCGAAGAGTAGGTGCCGTAGCAGCCCAGAGAACCGCCCAACATATTGAGCAGACGATCGGCCGTGCGGCGCGTGGAAACGAGCTGATAGGAACCGGAGCCGTACTGCAGGTAGATGGCTTCGTTGCCGTATTTCTCGATGGTGTATTTGAGCTGCTTGGCGACGATGTCAAGCGCTTCGTCCCAGGAGATGCGCTCGAACTTGTTTTCGCCGCGCTTGCCCACGCGCTTCATCGGGTACTTGAGGCGTTCGGGAGAGTACAAGCGCTGACGCATGGAGCGGCCTCGCAAGCAGGCGCGGACATGCGGGACAGCCAGAGGCATCTTGGTGGAGTCGGCGCCGGTGTTTTCCGGTTCAATGCGGATCACCTGACCGTTTTTGACGATGGCTTTCAACGGGCAGCGGCTGCCGCAATTGACAACGCACGAAGTCCAGCGAACGGTTTCCATATCATCCATGGCCGCTGCAACGGCTTGACTGAGCGGTGTGATTGAAAAATTAGCCAGTAGACCGGCGGCTGCAACCGATTTCATCAAGTTGCGCCGCGATACGGCTGGGTACTGAAATGTCATTTTTTTTCTCCTGTGAGCGAGCTGCTTTTGGGGAGACAAAATAATCGGGGTCGTGATCGATTGTTTTGTCGGCAGCGGTCTCTGGGGTGCAACGCACCTTATCTCTAAGGTTAATCCATTTCGAGTTCGCGCCAAGCAGAGAGTTCAACCGATCCCACTCATGAAAACACCCATTCGCAAGCAAAAACTGAAAGGCACCGATTGCAGATTCTGAAAAATGGTTAATAATCGCACTCGATCTGCTTTTATGACTGAGGAAAATTTTCACTGATGTTGTCTCGACGCGATTATCTGAAAGCCTTTTGCGCAGCGTATCTTCTTCCCATCGGAGGCACCTTTGCCGCAGAGCCCAAGGAGGCTTGGAGCCGGAAAGCTTTTGCAGCTGCAGGTTCAAGTCTGCAAGCTGTCAAGCGGCATGCCTTCTTGCGTGGTGTGTTTGACGGTACCTTATCCAAAAGAACGTTTGCGGCTTATCTCTGCCAGAACATCAGTTATCTGGACACCTACGCATCTTGTCTGGATTTGCTCGCAGCTCGCTTGTCTCAAATTCAAGGCTTTGAACAGGAGGCTCGGGAGCTCAAACAGTGGGCTCGGGAAACACGCGATATGCGAGTCTGGACCATCGACTATGTGAAGTCATTTACGGGGCAATCGGTCAACCCGTCTGAAATTGTTCCTTTGCCGGAATTGCTGGCCTATCAGGATTTCGAAGCGCGAGCCGTACGGTCTGCCGATCTCGGAGTTGCAATGGCGGCTCTGTTGCCGTGTTTCTGGATTTGGAACGAATTCGGAAAGGCACTGCGTCCCACAGCCAAGCTTCAGGACAATCCGTTCCGAGATTGGGTTGAAGGCATGGGTTCGGAGGCGTCCGATGTTTCTGCACGAAAGGCAGTGTCAATTGCGGATAAACTGGCCCAAAACGGCTCAGACGCTTTGCGTGCGCGCATGACAGACGTCTTTGCAGCCGGTTGTTGGCTCGAGTGGCAGCTATTTGAAGTTGTTTCGCACAACTAAACGACGATTTGCAGACGCAAAAGAGGAGCGGCGATTATGTGGCGGATTTGTTGAGACCGGACACGCGTGATGAAGAGCTCCTCGTTTGCCTGTGTAAGTTTCGACTGGATAGCGCACAGACCAAACATCGAGAATCAGAAATCAGATATCCCAGATTGAGTGGGCGACGACATCTGAACTCAGATACCGAGCTTTGGGAGTCAAGCAGATCAGTGCTCCGCTGCCGCGCTTGACTGTGTTGCCTTTGATGCAATCGAAGGCCTTGATCATGCCGGCCTGGGGAGAATCGGAGGTCTTGATCTCGATCGGGTGATAGTGCGTGCCGTCGAAAATCAGAAGGTCGATTTCGTTGAATCGCGTGTCGCGGTAGTAGTAGAAATACGGCTCTTCACCGTTGTGAATCCAACTCTTGAGAAGTTCCATGACGACGAAGTTCTCAAAGAAACTGCCGTTGTTGTAGACCTTGCTCAAAGCTTCAGGTGAAGGTATCTTGCACAACCAGGCGGCAAATCCGGTGTCAGTAAAGAAAAGTTTCGGTCGCTTGATGACCGTTTTGCCAACATTTTCGAAGAATGGTGGCAACAAGTAGATAATCCCAGAACTTTCTGCAATCGACAGCCATTGTTTTGCCGTCTGAGTGGCAACACCGACTTCAGCGGCGACGGCGTTCAGCTGAAACTCCTGCCCGATGCGAGAGGCAAGCACAGTGAGGAACTTGCGAAAATCCGACAGATTGCGGATGCCGATCAGGATCACGTCGCGCTCGATGTAGGTCTGCAGAAGACTTTGGAAAAAGATGTTGCGGTTTTTCGGCGTGTCTTCAGCGACTTCGGGCCAGCAGCCCTGCCAGATAATTCTCCAGGTTTCTTCCGGTGTTTTTGGCGAAAGAGAGCCGCGGGACAATTCTCCTGTCGGGATGTACGGCTTTGCATCGAACGCTTTGTTTTGCTGCTCGTAGAGACTCAACGGCAAAAGCTCGAAGCAGGCCAATCGGCCGGCGAGCGACTCCGAGACGTTTTTCATCATTGAGAA
>OGHW01002022.1_pt1 | contig 13647 bp, 14 predicted proteins | sample 1571641 | NCBI WGS metagenome assembly OGHW01 (sample SAMEA2582066, study PRJEB24529) | metagenome | biome: Human gut stool | place: China | collected 2011 | reverse complement strand
CCCCCCCCCGATATGTTGCACCATAAGGGAGCGCCGAAGACAATATGATGAGAAATATTGCTATGAGCTTAATAAACTCAATGTTTGAATTTCTTTGTGTCCTTGCTCTCATTTTGCGTTATCCTTTACTCTATTATATTATCGTATAATCTGCCTGTTTTCTTTCCGACTTTGTTGTCTGGCATTCATCCGGATAATTTCCGATACCAATAAACATAATCAGAACTTCTGCAGGATCGATTCTCAAAAATTTTCTTACATTTTCTTCTTGTTCTTTTGTTAAGGATGCGCTTAAAGGTACACTTGCTATCTTTTCATAGTACAAGCTATCAAGTACGCGCATCGCATACATTCCACCGTCAATATAAACTTGGAATACTTCTCGATCTCTGTTAAAACATCTTAAATCTCCGACCACAAGAAGGAGCTTATCAAATTCTTGTCCAAACCCACGATTGCCATTCTGATTCTTCAGTACTTTTTCAAGCACATTTTTGTCTTGTATGATATACGTTTTCCATCCCTGACGGTTACATGCAGACGGCGTATATTGAGCAAGTTTTATAGCTGCTTCGACCTTCTCCATTGCAACCGGCTGATCCGAAAAATGTCGAATACTATGCCGTGTTTCTACTAGCTTTTTATAGCTGGCGTTTTCTAGCTCTGCTTCTGACAGTGGTACAAATTTAAGAGCCCCGCCAGCTTCATTTGCTTTGCCAGGAAGTGCTGAAACACGCTTGTTCAGTTCTTTGTCTTCAACACCATATTCAGCATTTTTTCTTATATACTCGTTCAAAACGGATAAAGCAGTTTGATAAAAGAACTTACTTACATCATACCTTTTTGAATATTGTTCTAACGACAGAATGAGAGTTTCTATATTATCCTTACCAAATCCAGGTCTATAATTTAAATAGGCTAGACCTTTCTCTATGGTATGATAAAGTCTTGTTATACAAGCTTCAAACTGCTTTTCGTTTGTACAAGCCCCATCTTGAAAAGAGAACTCTTGATATTTATTATAATAATTATCATACAAAACCTTTTCCGGAGTTCTTCCAAAAGTTCTTTTTACTTTATTCTTTAGTTTTCTTGTAATGTTCAATTACTTCACCCTCTTTACTTTTTCATCTTTGCTTGAATCGTTAAAAGAATGCTCATTAGAATCTTTCTGTTAACAATTAATGCAATTAGACATCCGATAATTACATTGAGTACATTTAATGCCAGTGTATTAATCCAGCAAATGATACACATCAGTGTGAGTAACACTATCAGTAAAATAAAACGCACCGTATTAAAACGAACTTTTTGAAATTTTTGGACATCAATCATTCGATATACAGTTAAGAAGACATAGCTGACAAGTGTCGATATTGATGCTGCAAATATACCAATCCGATGAACAAAAACCAAGTCGATCGCAAGATTGCATGCTGCCGCAAGAATTGTTGTTATTCCAACACTACGAGTTTTCTTATGTGCAACATAAATTCCACCGACAAAGGAAGCCATTGAAGAGAAAAGCATACCCATAAAAAGAATAGGCATTTGGTAATATGCTTCCTTGTAATCACCTCGAATTAGTAACCAAAAGAGAATAGGCGTTGCTGCAATTAGTAATGCCATTATTCCGACAAGAATTCCAAAAATGTTGTTAAACATCTCTGCATAATAAGAGTCCGCATCTGAATCCTTAGATGCTAGTGAGGCGTTCTCTTGCCAAGCAAATACAAAAGTTCCCTGCGCGGTGGTAAACAAAGCTGGAATCTTATTTGCTACAGAGTATATTGCATTTGCTTCAAGTCCCATAAAAGCCGTTAATACTGCTCGATCAGAAAAACTAAGAACCCAATTGGACAAGCTATTCGGAATCATAGGCCAAGAGTAACTTAGCATTTCTTTTAAGGTACGTCTAGAGAGCAGTGAAAAATCAATTCTGGATAAAATGTGTCCTCGAACCAATAGCAATATCAGACCAATTGTAGTAGCAACTGTAATTGAAGACAATACGCCTACTAATCCCTGTTTGCCCACAAGAACCGTCAGAACAATCAATAGCATATTGGAAAAAGAGATAGCAACGGAACTTGCCGAATACAATTTGTTATTTGACAAGCCGCGAACTATCTGCTGCGTAGAAAGCATCAAAATATCAGTAAAGAAATATAAACAGATCAACCACTTAATCACTGTTGTTACATTTCCTAAGCAGAAATATAGAATTGCCAATGCAATAATTGATGTTGGTAAAATAAAAGCTATAATATTAGTAACGATTCTATTTGTCTCTTTTTTATCGTTTCTTACGTCGATTAAGAATCGAAACGCAGCTGACTGAATTTGCAATGTTGCTACCGGCAAGAATAAAGAAACCAATGTGCTAATAAGGTCATATGTACCCATTTCAGCTTTCGTAAGTCCACCAGTAATAATTGGGAGTGTAATGATGCTCGAAAATTTAGGCAGAAATGTTCCGATTGCTATTATAAACGTATTTTTTGCAAGAGCCTTTTCTCTATCCATTACACCAAATACCCCGCAATCTTGTCAAAGCAATTATTTTTCTGGATTTCAGATACATGTTCTTTAATAATTTCTGCTTCTTTTTCTTCACTGCTTAAAAGAACATCAATTGCCTCTTTCACATGCATGCCATTAAAAGAATCTTCCGTAATGTCAAAGGCAAATTGTTTCTGTCCAACATTCGCGGCAAGTTCTTTATATTTAATCGCCCATCCAAGAAGAATACACGGAATATAATTTCGATACGCATGAACGATTCCATGGAAGCGGGAACATATCACAAAATCAAATTGCTTTACAAACTCATCATACTCAATACAAGAAAACTCGTCATCCAATAATCTAACTTTTTTGCTATCGAACTGTTCCGCAATTAATTTACAAATCGGAAAATCTTCTCTTGAATGTCTAAATATGTATACCGTTTTCTCTTTTTCAATAAGGTAGAATATAATATCCTTATACATCTGAATATTTTTTTCCTTATCACCGTGATTAAAACACTGTGTATTGGGTATAATCGCGACAGAACCCGCCTCCACTCTTGGAAGATTCATTTTTTTCAAAGGCTTCTTGTAAATATTAGAAAGATCCACGCCATTATTTTGAAGAACAAGATCTGTTGATAGTTGAACATTGGTTAGTCCAAACTGTTCAGCCAGCATATCATACCCTTCTTTTTCTCTCGCAAAAATAACTTTAGGATACTTTAATAACTCCCGAATTACCGGTAACAAAAACTCCTTGTCTTTTGGGTAATCAAAACTACCAAAAGACTGCGGCATCATAATAATTGGAATATTGTATTTCTTTGCCAATCTAATATTATTTAAGTACGATTCTTGGATTTCAATGCTCCATTTTTTACCTAGATTAAAACCACTGACATCGATTATTAAATCAATACTCACAATAGTATTCTTGACCTCATTGTATCTAAACAAATTGTTACGTCTTCCGATTACGAATTTTACGCAATCTTTTACCCAGCATTTTGTTGCAAGAAAGGCATTATTTTCGTTCAGGGCAATTTTCCGGGCCTCATCTGAATAGTATAATTCATAAAACGAATACGTTTTATCATCAAAAACATCGCATCCTGCATAGTAAATTTCACTATCTGGGACACGCCTTTTTAACTCATCTACCGTAATAAACAGCATTGATTGGGCTCCCTTATTATTAAAGTTTGCCCCGACAATTAACACTTTAAACTTTCCCATTAATATTTTCCTTCTTTATATATAGCCTCAATCAGTATCTCCACATCCTTCGGTAGATTGACTTCACTAGTTGTTTTCTGAACAATTTTTTTCTTGTACAACTCAGGGAAGGCTATCGAAATCATCCCCTTGACAACTATCTTGCAATCAAAACCAATTCTCATTCCACACTGAGAGTGCAACATAGAAAATGCACACTTAACATTCTCTAATTTCTTTGATTCAAATGCCGACAAAATCAAGTCATAATATTTTACAGAATAGTATTCCCACTTCTCATCATTGCTCAATTCAGAAATTTGAGTTTCAAATGTTTCTTGGAATAGGAGTTGCATATCCCTTAGACGTGAAAATTTCGGCATAAACCTTATATCCTCAACATCTTTTACTACCGTTATAGCATCAACCGCTTTCATTTTTCCGTACATTAGAACTCTTAAAATAAACTCAACATCCTGATACCTTAAAAAGCGTTCGTCAAACCCATTCAAACCTTCGATACAAGTTTTCTTTACAAACAAATTGCTTCCTGTTCCAAGCAAATTTTGATTTAATAAAACATCCTTGCATGACGGATCATTTTTGACATTATTAATTCGCTTAACTTCTCCATTTGTTATTAGAATGGACTCCGTATAACAGGCAACATAGTCAGAATTATCTATAGCTTCTACACAGATTTTAACTCGATCCGGTAAAAAGAAATCATCATCATCTAAAAACGCAATATACTTTCCCGTCGCGGCACGAATTCCAGTATTTCTTGCAACCGCGCCGTTCTTATTTTTTTTATGTTGTATGTAACGTATATTTTTATTCTTTTTAAATGTGGCCATCACTTTTTCTGTATCAGCACGTTCTATCGTCCCTGGATTGTTATCATCCACAACAATTATTTCAACATTGCTATATGTTTGTCCAAGAACGCTCAAAATCGCTCTTTGCAGTTTTTTTGCCCCTTTATATGTCGTAATTATAACACTAACCATTTCTCTCATTTTAATACTCCACCAAAAATCCAACTGTAAGGAACTATTCCATATGCATTTGTCCCAAGATAACGAGTAAACATATATAACATTGCAGCTATTAAAAAAATCAAACTCTGAAGAGCTGTCTTCTTGCCTCGTTTCCAATGAATATACTTTATAAACAATGGATATACAAAAACAGCAGAAATTGCAAAGTAAAAGGCAAATCTATCAATCATTTCAGAACTCATATTAAAACACAAAAACATTTCATAAAAGAAATATATTTTAAGCATTGTATATGAGAAATCTGTCATTTGAAAATCCTGGCTGTTATAGGCCTCTATGATTTTATAAACAAGATACATACTTGGCACAAGTAGAATTGTTGCATACAATGATATTCCTTGGGAATACAGTCTGTAATACTGGTCGCCTGTATAATTTAAGTAATTAGAATAGTAACCAGAATATGAAACAATCAATGATATCAACCTATTAATATAAGTCAATGACATTCTTGTGATCACAAATAGGATCACACCAACCATACTAAATCTATATACAGTCTTTTTCTGCGGTTTCCAATAAAAAATGATGATTATAAGCAGGGACGCCAGCAACGATGTTTCATGTATAGCTGCCGCCACTATTAAAATCAAAACAGTTGACAGTTTCAAATGCTTTATATTCTTATTATCTGTATTTATGTATACAGCCAACACCAGCAACATCATAGCGCAAAACTGTCTGAATCCGCTCAAACTAAAACTATAATAGCTAAGTCCTAAGAAAGCTGTCATTGATAACCACGGGTTCCAGCTACGGTATAATACAATTGTGAACATTATTCCTAGTGAAACAATTGAAAAACACATTATGAAGAACTGATACGGTAGTTTCAAGCTCGTGAATACTTTGATTAACCAGCCAAACACGCCTCTCATATCAACAATTTCCCACCAACCAGCTGTTCCTTCATACCCTTTCTTATATAAAAAATAATCCGTTCCTATTCCGTATCGAGCGCATGACAAAAAGACGAGGAGCCCACAAACCACAAAATAATTAACATAGCAAAGAGAGTGCATATTGTATTCATGTTTTCCCTGTACAGTGTTAATCTCTGTGCTTTTTGATCTATTAAACACAAAGAAACTTCCTATTGCGGTTATTAAATATAGAGATACATAAAACGCCATTTTTGATTTCCTCCCAGTTTTTATGTCAGAAATCAAACTGTGTGTGCTGGAATTCCGACAAGTGTTTTTCCTTTCACTAATTCACTTTTAACTACAACTGCATTTGCTCCAATCTTAATATTATCAGCGAGTTCAATTCCACCAAGAATCTTTGCACCAATACCAATATCCACATTGTTTCCAATGCTCGGTGCTTCAAATCGAGACGACTCTCCTTTATTGCCGATACAATTATCGCCATGAAGCTTACAGTTCTCCCCAACATTAGCATGTGGGTTTACAATTATTGTCCCATAGTGATATATCCTAAGTCCTTTAGCAATCGTATTATGGCAAATCGAAATTCCTAATTTGACACCTTCCGCATTTTTTCTTCTCTGGCAAAGTAAATATCTAACTCGATGGTTAAGGTTATAATGATACTCTGTTAAACGGAGCATTTTAACATAGTGCCACAGCAAATATTCCGAATCATGTAAGAGCCACAACTTAATTTCTGTCAGCTTTCCGCCAATAATATACAGATTTTTTTCGTATTTAAGGTAATTGGTTAATTCAGATTTACTATTTATCATGCTTATCTATTATCTCCACTTGTTTCTATAATAAGCTACAATCACTTTCTGTGTAAGGCTGTATCCCAGCAACATAAGACCTGCTTGTGCCCTCACTCGTTTAGATACGTTTGAATTACATAAAACATCTAAACGATATTTTTTCGTTTCTTTCCAAAACTCTTGTACATTCTTATTTTTAGGCGGCTGCTTTTCCATCAATTCTGCCATCGATGAAACCATCTGGCTCTTATATGCTTTTAATTCTGCCTTTGATCCTAACACGCCAGAATCGTGTATAATATGCAGTGCCTCAAAAACATCCAAATGCTTACTAGAAAAATCACTTGTCAGTATACTATTTGGTCGATGCAAATAATAATAGCACACCTGGTTACCGTACACGACCTTATTAGCCTTATTAAGAAGCTTAAATGTTGTATACATATCTTCAGAGTATTTTCCGAGTGGATATGTAACATCATAAAACAAATCAGTTCTGTATAGTTTTCCCCATGCAGAAGTTGTAAATATTTTTGCATACAGCATTTCTTGAATCGCCTGATTGGAAGACATCTCTATTGTATCTTCACTCGTAAATATTCTATTTTCATTTAAGTTTTTCGTTTTAATAAAACCACAAACAGATATGTCTGCATTTGCATCTTTTAATAGCTTATATAAATATTCAATAAAATCTTCTGATACATAATCATCACTATCTATGCAAGTAATGTACTTTCCTTTTGCCACTTCAATTCCATAGTTTCGTGCATCTGACAGTCCACCGTTTTGTTTGTGAATCACACGAACTCTTGAATCATTTCTTGCATAATCTTCGCAGATTTCTGGACAATGATCAGGCGAACCATCATCAACCAGAATGATTTCTAAATTTCGATACGTTTGATTACAAACTGAATCGACACAATTTTTGAGATATTTTTCAACATTATATATCGGAATAACAATACTAATTAATTCATCCATCAAACTTCTCCTATGTCCTTAGGCCTTTTTTGCATACTCATCAAATGTGCCAATCACTTTAGCTGGATTTCCTCCGACAATTGTTCCCTCTGGAACATCTTTCACTACAACGCTTCCCATCGCCACAATAGCATTAGGGCCAATTGATACTCCATATTTGATTTGAGCATGTGCGCCAATAAAAGTATTATCTTTTATATGAATATCCCCTGTTTTCCATTTGTACCCCCCACTCTTTTCAAGCCTTTCACAGTTGTTGAGGACAATATGGTTTATATCGTGTGTGCAAAAATACACATCTGTTGCAATCGCAACATTATTTCCAATAAAAACTTTTTCTGGTTCACTTGGAAGAATCCTAGGATGCCAAAAGCACTTTTCTCCGAAAGAGCCAAACACATTCATCTTCTTCAAAAATGCCGATTTACGGAAACCATTATGTATAAAAAAGCATCCTAATTTTGAAAATATTTTTTTCATAATTTTTAATTGTTCCTTTTTTGAGAAATTAATTTGGAATATATTATGAGTAACTCACTAACATAAGTAGTCGCATCACATCTTTTTTTCGCGTACTCAACAATATTCTTACTCATTTTTTCATATTGATTCTCCGACATATCCAATACTCTTTGAATAGCTATTGCAAAACTATCAGGATTTCCTGGTTCTGCCAGATATCCAGTTTCACCATCTTGTACAATTTCAGAAAGACCTGCAATATCACTTGCAACAACAATCTTCCCTTTAGCCAAGGCCTGTAATGCAACAAACGCCCCATTTTCATACCATTCTGACGGTACAAGAACAACTTTGGCGCGTTCAATTATACGATCCATTTCTTCGCCGAAAATTGCACCGCTTACTTGAACGCGACCCTCAAGATTGTGTTCCTTAACAAATTTTTTTATTCTTTCTTCTTCCGATCCCTTACCAACCAGAATCAATTTTTCATCACAATGCATCTTGGCATATGCCTTTAAAATTGTCAAAACGCCTTTTTCTCTTGCATATCTTCCAAAATACAGAATATAATTGTCATGCTCATAATAGGCTTTATACTCCTGATTTATCGGCAAGAAATTATTCATCTTGATTATTGGTGAATGCGTAAAATGAGCTTTTTCTACTAAATTTTTATAAAAATTGCATTCCGCAATATATAAGTCAATTTTGTCATAATAATGCCCATATCTAAGAAATTGAGCTTCTATATATGCCAATACACTCTTTGCAAGAGAGCCCTTCATGCACTTATTTTTCACACAATTCCAATATCCTTTTGTTGCGCAATCACTGCATATAGTTCCATCTTGTCGTAGCATCGTATAACAAGGACATACTGCTGTCAATTCATGCAAGTGCATCACAACCGGAATGTTATATTTCTTCAAAACATCAACTACCGAAAATGTAATTTGACGATGCAACAATCCAATATGGGCAATGTCTGGCTTTTCATCCCGAATTAGTTTTTCAATGTTATGTTTAGATTCAAAAGAATATATTAATTTAATTCCCATTTTGATTTTCTTAAATGTACTCAAATTGGGATCATTATAATCTACATTTGAAACAAAATATTTATCTTGCGCACACGGTATATTTCTTTCATCATACATTGAAAAGAAAATGACTTCATGCCCTACTGCAGTTAACGCCTCTGCCAAATTATAATGGAATGTTTCTGTTCCACCCAACATATAATGAAACTTATGTATTATTAGTATTTTCATGTTGTTATTCCTCTCGTTGGTGCAATTTTTCTTTTAGCAGAGAAAAGGGATCATAATGTAGGTCTTTATCCGCAATAATTGGCATCTCATTTTCTTTTATAGGCCAATTTATCTTCAACTCTGGATCATTCCACGGTATTCCAATCTCATCATTCGGATGCCAATAGTCAGAAACCTTAAAACATACCACCGCAATATCGGAAATCACATAAAATCCATGTGCAAAACCTTCTGGTATATAAAATTGCTTTTTATTATCTGCTGAGAGTTCGACACCATACCAATCTCCGTAGGTTGAAGAGGTAGTCCTTGTGTCAACAACGACATCATATATTCTTCCTCTTACAACTCTCACCAATTTCCCTTGCGGGAAGTTCTTTTGAACATGTAATCCTCGCAGAACGCCCTTAACACTCATCGACTGGTTTTCCTGAACAAACGTCATATTCAAGCCATTTTTAAGTAACTGTTGACTGTTATATGTTTCCAGAATTAAATCTTCATCCTGTTTATATGATGCTGGTTTTACGACGTACAACCCTTGTATTCCTGTTTCTTCAATCGACAAATGTTGATCCATATTCTCACCTTAATTCACCTAATTTGTTCATTGCTTTTCTATAAATTGTTAATCCTATTACCAATAACATCACCAACAGTAAATACGTTGTCATATATCTGATAATCGGACTTTCAATTCTTTCCGTAACACCTATTTTCTCAACAATTCTAAAGACAACCATGTGAGATAAATACATCTCCATGCTTAAATCGCTAATATAATTTGTAAATTTATTATTCATCAGCCTGTTGTCATATCCCAAAGCTAAGCTCAGCCATCCAGTGTAAAGTATCAAGGTTTTAATAACTACTATATTGATAGAATTTATTACATCAGGGGTAATGTAATAGCCTACTGTCAGAGCTAACACAACGCAAAGAGTAATTACTTTAAATTGATTTACAAAACGTTCAATTTCATCTTTATACAAATATACAATCCCACCTATAAGAAAATATGGCAAGCAATACAAAAATGAATGACGCATCACAAAATTTTCCGTAACAAATCTTCCTGTCATAAAATAGCACTGGCACATATATGTAATTGCTAAGGATATCACAAAGGACACTATTCCTCTTTTGGGGCTATAGAGAAGGAAAACAATAAATGGAAATATAATGTAAAATGCAAATATAGCACCAAGTGTCCATGCAACTCCGATTGTGCTTAGCGTATTGTTTGGCAAAAAGCCAAACAGCATTGTTAATTCCATTAACCCCTCGCATAGTGTCTTTGGAGTGAATTCGATAACACAATTCAAAAAAATCAACAGCGCAAAAAAAGGAACTGTTCTCTTGTACCTTTTTGAATAAAATGCGTCTATATTATAAGTTCCTGTTTTTAATTTTTGATAATAGCCGTTGCACATTCCAAAACCGCTAATTATCATGAATAGATAAACTAGATAGTCAAAGGATGGTATAACCTTGTCTAGTCCCCCCGTACTAAATCCGGTATTTGCTTTAATATGCCAAGCTATAATTGCCAGACATCCAAATGTTCTAAGAGCATCAATGTTTCTATATTTTCTTGTATCACCCATTGTTTATTTTCTCCCCAAACACATCTGCGTACTGTCCGCAAATCTTATCCCATGTGTACTCTTCTGACACTCGCTTCTTAGCTCTCCGACCCATCTCAGTGATTTGGTCTGTACTCATTTGATCTGCTTTATCAATGAGCTTTGCAAGACTGCCCGACTTGCGACTCCAATACAAAGCACAATCTTCTGCGACCTCTTTATTAAAACCAACATCAACCAAAAGGTTCAGATCTGTGCTGCCAAGAGCTTCAATCAGTGACGGATTCGTACCTCCAACCGTATGACCATGGAAATAAGCATATGCATTCTCTCGAATTTTCTTCAGCAGTTCCTGATCATAAACAGTACCGACAAATTTAATTCTCTTATTGCTCTTGAAATGAAGTTTTTCCTCCAGCTCATTCAGGAACTTCTCGTTCACATCTGTGATAATGGCAAAGTTCTTTTTGCTCTTGCTTTTCATGAACTCTCGAATCATAACTTCAAAAGAATTCTCCGGTACAAAACGACCAACGACAAGGTAGTAGTCCTTTTTCGTCAGTCCTTTTTCCTTATACCAGTTCATCAGCTTCTCATCGTCATCAGATAACTTACTAAGGGTCAGATCTGCACCATAAGCGATAAATGTTGTCTTCGGATTTCTGCCTTTGATACCTTTGCCATCATAACACTCGTGGATATACTTCTCGATATTCACTGAGTCACAGATAGCAAGGTCACAGTATTTAACCATCATCTGCTCAGAAATCTTCCAGTATTTCCGGATCGGCGCAGACCATTTTGCTCTCATCCATTCGTGTCCGTCCGGATTCAGGTACACAGTACCACCCAGCTTATGGATTTCTTTATAAAAATGGCCAGCAAAAGGTCCGATACGGCAGGCCATGATGTAAACGATCGGATGCTTAATCTGATGTTCCTTTATGTACTTGCAGCAAGCCTTCAATGCCGCAACATCATAATAAATTGCCTGTGCAGGTCCAATCTGAGGAATATCTATCTTGAAACAATGTGCATTATGGAATTCAAATTTATGATCATTGATTCTGGTCACACCATCCACTTTTGTTTCGTCCATGCATCCGTCACCGTTAGCCTTACACGCCACATGATATTTAATGTTTTTCTTGTTCTGGTGGTACTCTGTGAGCTTATAAACAAAAGTCTCGTATCCACCATAAGCACCTAGGCTCTTAGCTCCCACCAGAAATACGTGTTGTACTTCGTTTTCTCGCTGCATTCTTCCTACCCCTGTGTTCTTAAAATTTAAAAGTATCCTTCAGTCCCAGCCACTTCTGGTCCTTATCACTCAGATTCAGTGCAGTACCATCTTCCAGCGTGTAGCCTTCTGCACTTGCACTACCCTTGTATTCGCCCTTCAGTTCCGGCCATTCAATGCCGATCTCCTGGTCATTCCAAGCCATACCGCCCTCGTCATTCGGATGCCAGAAATCATTGACCTTATAACAGAACTCTGCCTCATCACTCAGAACCTGAAATCCATGTGCAAAACCTTCCGGAATGAGGAACTGCTTCTTGTTCTCAACAGACAGGGTCACACCATACCACTTGCCGTAACTCTTAGAATCACTTCTCAGGTCAACTGCAACATCAAACACAGTACCACGCACGGCGCGTACCAGTTTGCACTGCGGATACTGCTTCTGGAAGTGCAGACCACGCAGCACGCCCTTTGTGGACATGGACTGGTTATCCTGCACGCTGTGGATGTCGATACCAGCTTCCTTCATATCTTTTTCGTTGTAGGTTTCCATGAAATAGCCACGAGCATCGCCATGAACAGCAGGCTCAATAACACAAAGACCCTCAATACCGCCTACCTTTTTTTCAACTTTAATCTGTCCCAACTTTTCTTTATCTCCTCTATTACTGCTCGATCTCTTTCAGATAACGGCTCAGCGCATGCCATCAAACATCTCAACGAATATGTCAGCTCGATCCGAGTGCAGCTCCAGCGCGATCTGGATCCATCTGATCCAAACTATCGGCTGCTGAAGGGATCCATGCGCATGCTTGTCGCCAAGGAGTCCGGCATCGATTCCAAGAATGATCGGAAGGCTCCCGTCGTCAGAAAACGTATCGACAAACTATTGAAAGCCTATCCTGATCTCAACGAAGCCTATCAGGCACTCCAGTGTTTCCATTACATCAACGACATGACCATACCGGCTCTCCAGCGTGCACAGCTGACCGAATGGCTCGAAGTTTGCTGCTCTTCTGACGTTCCGGAAATACGCCATGTTGCAAACATGGTCCGCCACTGGCGTGGATACATACAGAACACTTGGAAATACAATAAATCCAACGGTGTCTGTGAGGGCTACAACAACCGGATCAAGGTTCTGAAACGGATCTGTTATGGACTTCACAACTTCGAGTCCTTTCGAAAGCGGATCCTGCTCACATGCGGTTCCACACAGTTTGTCACCAATCCGGCAACGCTCTTCCAACGTAACCGCACAAAGAAAGGGGGCTCTCAGCTATGATCGACCGTAATGATTTTGACCAGTTCAATGAACTATTTCCTGACAAGCTCTACATCCAGGAACTCGAGGCAGAACTTGCTACGGCAAACAACACCATTCGCGAAGCCGAAGAAGCATTTCAACAGCTCAGAAGTGACTATCATACTCTTCGAGAATATTCCTTCATCCTTCAGAATATCCTCCTGAAAAATGAAATCTCATTTCCAAAACTTTACGGATAAACCATGGATCCGGCAGTAATAAACTGCCCATGTCGTGATCAAACAGTTAGGAGGCAGATACTTAAAAATTTCTACGAAAAAAAGCACTATCGCGTCCTCTCGTGCGCGTT
>OGHW01002018.1_pt1 | contig 13677 bp, 7 predicted proteins | sample 1571641 | NCBI WGS metagenome assembly OGHW01 (sample SAMEA2582066, study PRJEB24529) | metagenome | biome: Human gut stool | place: China | collected 2011 | reverse complement strand
GGCATCATGCCGGAAACCCTGAATACCGGCATGGTGCCGGCCGCCGGCGCCGATATCGTCGAATTCCATGACAAGTTCAACGCCTTGGTGGAGAACGTTTCCAAGGTGGTGGTCGGCAAGGACGGCCCGATTCGCCAATGCATCACCGCCATGGTGGTGGGCGGCCATGTGCTGCTCGAAGACAATCCGGGTACCGGCAAGACCCAGTTGGCGCGAGGTCTGGCCAATTCCATCGACATGTCGTTCAAGCGTATCCAGTTCACGCCGGATCTGCTACCGTCCGACGTGGTCGGCGTAACCTACTACGACCAGAAGCGAAGCGAATTCGAATACCGTGAGGGCCCGGTCTTCGCCTCCGTCGTGCTCGCCGACGAGATCAACCGCGCCTCACCGAAAACGCAGTCCGCACTGCTCGAGGTCATGGAGGAGCAGAAGGTCACCGTCGATGGCGTGACCCATGCCGTACCGCAGCCGTTCATGGTGATCGCCACGCAGAATCCGATCGAACAACTCGGCACCTATAAGCTGCCCGAAGCGCAGATGGACCGATTCCTCATCAAGACCACCGTCGGCTACCCAAGCCATGAGGTGAGCGTCGACATTCTGCGTCAGGTCAACGTCACCGACCGCGCTGCCGCCGTGCATCACGTGCTTTCCGGCGACGACGTGCTGCGCATGCGCGCCGTCAGCGAGACCGTACGCCTCGATGACGCCATCATCGAATACATCGTTCGCCTGGTCGAAGCGACCCGGCATAACGAAAGGATCCAAGTGGGCTCCTCCATGCGAGGCGCGCTGGCGATCACCCGTTGCGCCCGTGTGTGGGCCGCCGCCGACAATCGCGGCTATGTAGTGCCCGACGACGTGAAGGATCTGGCGGTCTCCGTGCTCGCACACCGCATCACGCTCACCACCGAAGCCACATTCGCCGGTGCCACGGCGGAGCAGATGATCTCGCAGATTCTCGAGGAAGTGCCTGCCCCGACCCTGGGCGCCTGAGGAGACGGTTCCGATGCGAAATTCCCGAACAACGCTACGCAGACGAACCATGATGCGGTTCCTGCGCCGTACCGGACACCGGTTGAAGCGTCTGTTCACCTCATACGTTTCACCGGTGGGATGGATGGTGGCCGTATTGGCCGTAGCCACGTCTGCCGCGTTCGCGATGCTCGGTTGGCATGAACTGCTTGCCATGGCAACGGCATACGCGCTGATGCTGCTTGCCGCGGTAGTGATGTCGTTGGGCAACACGTCATTCTCCGCATCCATCGATGTGTCCAACAGGCGTGTGACCGTAGGCGACACGGTGCAGGTGAGGGTGGCCGTCGACAATCCCGGCAACACACCGACCGCCTCGGCACGCGGCGATCTGCCGATCGGCGACAACCACGAACGGTTCACCATCCCGATGCTCGCGGCCGGGCAGTCGCGCCAGACCGACGTGGAATTCACCGCCATGGCGCGTGCGGTGCTGCCGGTCGGCCCGCTGTCGATCCGCAAGGGCGACCCGTTCGGTCTGGTACGCCACGAAAAACGGCTCGTCGACCAGATCCAGGTATTCATTCACCCGCCGACCGTCATGCTCAATACGTTGAATGCCGGCATCCAACGTGACTTGGAAGGACAGCCAAGTGGCGAAATCGTGGATGACGATCTCGACTTCTACGGTTTGCGGGAATACGAGCCGGGCGACGATGTGCGTAACGTACATTGGCTGAGTTCCGCGAAAACCGGCTCGCTGATGATCCGCCAATACGAGGCCACACGACGCACCGACACCGCCGTAGGCATCAGCGTGAATCCCGATGACTACACCGACGCCCAGGAATTCGAACTGGCCGTGTCAATCCACGCCTCCATCGGCGTGCAGTGCCTGCTGCAGGACCGCCCGCTGACCGCACACGCCGGCGACGATCACACCACGCCCCGCAATGCCACGACGTTCCTGGACTCCTGCAGCGCCATCGAACCGGATCCCGACGACAATCCGAACCTTGCGCAAGGCACACTCGACTACGCCGCCGATGCCTCGTTCTACTACTTCACCGTCGGCCGACTCAAAGACGTAGACGAAATCAAGCATATGGCGCTCGCATTGCCACGCTCAGCGACCTGCGTAGTACTGCAGGCAGCCGTCAGCCAACAACGCGCCATACGAAGATTCCCGAACTTCATCCTGGCCACGGTCGGCGATCTGAACGATCTGCCGATGATCATGGGAGTACTGTCATGACCTTCCCACCGATTCCCGACCAAAGCCATACCTTCACCGGATCGTGGGCCGATTCCACGCATTCGGTGGTCTGGATGACCCGCAGCGGCAAACGGCGGCCGCTGATCAGCGCACACCGCCCGGCAAGCCGGCAGTTCGCCAGTCTTCTGACGACGGCACTGCTCACGCTCGCCACCGCCAGCAACCTCATCGACGTGTATGGCTCACCAGCCGCATGGGCCGTCGCCGCCGTGCCAGCCACCGCCATCGGCTGTCTGGTGGCGCTCGCCGGCACCGTCGAGGCGTTGCGACTATGGTGGCAGGCCCTGTTCATGGCACTAGCGCAACTCGTCATCGGACCCATTCTCCTGCTGAACGAGACCACCATCGCACACGTCATACCCACCTTGCGTACGTTGACGCAAGGATGGACGTCCATGCTCGGATCGTTCAAGTACGTACTGTCGATCGACCCGCCTACCGGCACCGCCAACGGCAGTCTGCTGGCCGTATGGACGATCTGCCTGTGGTTCGCACTGCTGACCGGCATATTCGCCGTCGCGCAGGACGGCCGTCTCGCTATGTTCGCCATCATTCCGGTGATGGCGAACATGGCGATCTGCGCATTGCTCGGCACCGCCAGTGGCTACTATCGTTTCGCCATCGGCACCGCCGTTGCCATCGTGTTGATGATTTGGGTGAGCGCTCGCTGGGGATTGCTGGAGTTGGGCCGTTGGATCAGCTCCGCGATCATCGTGGCGCTTTCGGCTGCACTGGCGATAGGCGCATGTCTGACGATCCCGCAGGACCGAATCATTCTGCGAGACTATTACGACCCGCCGTTAAGCCCGTACGATTACACAAGCCCGTTGAGCGGCATGCGATCCTATATCAAGAATCATAAGGACGATACGTTGCTGACCGTCACCGACCTGCCGGCCGGCTCCACCGTCCGTCTGGCCGTGATGGACCGTTTCGACGGCAATGTGTGGAATCTTTCGGATTCCACGATGGCCGCCGACTCATCGAACTACCATCGTGTCGGCACCACTATCAGGAACAACGTCAAGGGCAGGAAGTTCGCGGCCACGTTCACGGTGAACAGGGGCCTGAGCGACTACTGGCTGCCGATGACCGGCACCGCCTCCGGCGTGACGTTCGAGCATGAGGATGATGCCGACTCGTTCTACTACAACACCGCCACGCATTCGGCCATCTATGCGTCCAAGACGACCGCCGGCCTGACCTACACGGAAACCGGCATTATGCCCGCCGTGCCCACCGACAGCCAGATCAGCAAGGCCAAGGCCTCCCCGGTAAGCCAGCCGCAGGCGCAGCACGTGCCCGACAGCGTGGACAGGCTCGCCACCGCAGTGGCTGGCGGCCGGTCCAAGGGCGGTGAGGCGGCCCTCGCCCTGGCGAACGAGCTCAAGGAATCCGGCTGGTTCTCGCATGGTCTGGCCGGAGACTATCCATCCCCCCCCGGCCACGGCAACTATCGCATCGATCAGCTCCTTGCCGGCACCGCCATGGTGGGAGACAGCGAACAGTATGCCTCCACGATGGCGCTGATGGCCCGCAGTCTGGGTCTGTCCAGCCGTGTGGTGCTCGGATTCCTGCCGAAGAACGAGGAAGGCGACATCAGCGAGGAACGCACCGAACGGCACGGCAAGTCCACCACCACCGAATTCACCGGCAATGACGTGACCGCATGGGTGGAGATCAAGCTCGACGGCTACGGATGGGTGTCGTTCTATCCCACACCGAAGGAGACGAAGGTTCCCGACGAAAACCAGAATCTCACTCCGCCGAACCCGCAGACGCTGGTACGCCAGCCTCCGGTGCCGCTTACCGACCCGCTTCGTGACGACAATCAGGCCAAGGGCAAATCGTCGATCGGCGGCAGCGAGGCCGACGAATCCCCTACCAACCTGTTCTGGCAACGTTTCGAGCGCACCGCCAAAAAGGTGGCCATCTATGGAAGCCCGCTCTGGGCGCTACTCACCATCTGTGCGCTGCTGCTCGGCATCAAGGCGATCGCCTTGGCACGGGCCCGCAGACATGGCGACGCACGTCAGCGTGTAGCCGCGGGATGGCAATCCGTCGCCGCCCTGGCTAGGCAAAGCGGACTCGATGTCGACGGCACCCGTCGCGATCAGGCGCAGGCCATCGGCCGACAGCTTAACGTCGATGCCGTCTCACTGCTCGCATTGGGCAAGGAAGCCGATTACGCGGCGTTTTCGGGCGATACGGTGCAGGAAGAGCATGTGCAACGGTATTGGCGGAACATCGATGTGGTGCGCCGGTCCATACTCGAATCCCTGCCTCCTGCGCGGAGGTGGAGAGCCAGGCTGTCGCTCGCGGACGTATTCCACATCCGACGGCACGGGAAAGGGCGGAGTTCATGAACGCGAACCGTATCTTGACCGGCCTGAACAGCGATATCGGACTGCGTCGCGCCAGCAATCAGGACAATGCCTTGGCCGGGCATGGCATATTCGTCGTATGCGATGGCATGGGCGGCGGCATGGGCGGTGAGCGGGCAAGCGAGGCAGTGGTGCGCCATTGTGCGCAGCTTGGCGCCAAGGCCGCGCGCAACCGGCATGATATCGAAGAGACGCTGAATGCCGCGCAACGTGAGGTGCTGGCATTGGGCGAATCGTTGGGCGGCATCGCCGGCACCACGATTTCCGGTGTGATCATGCCTGCCGATATCGATGGCATGACAGCCCATGCGGCCGATGCCAACAGTATCGCCGACGGCAACGATTCCTGCTATATCGTCAACATCGGCGATTCACGCACCTACCATATGTGCGCTGCCGAAGACGGCGGTTGGGATGCGAGCACGTTTACCCGCATCACCCGCGATCATTCGGAGCGCCAGAACGCCATCGATTCCGGGGAGATGCTGCCCGAGGAGGCGTTGCGAAACATCCCGCGCAACATCATCACGCAGTGCATCGGAGCGCCGAACGGCATCGCACCCGATTATTACGCGGCGGATGCCTTCGGACGTTTCATCATCTGCTCGGACGGCCTGCATGCCGAAGTGGACAAGGAACGTTTCGCCGCCATCGCAGCCGCCGACAACAATCCTCAGACCACCGCCGACGCATTGGTCAAAGCGGCGCTGCGGGCCGGTGGCAACGACAACGTGACCGTGGTGGTAGTCGACATGATCACACCCTCGCCCATCGGGCGAGAGTGGACGGTCGGCAAACTCGCCGAGCATGAAGACATCGGAGATCTACAAGACGGCACATTACAAACATTACGAACCATTGATGTAAGGAGATCATGATGGTTGATTACGATACCGCGGTCGCGGCGGTGCAGGATCCAAACGCCGATCCCGCATTCCTGGCGAAGATCGCCTATGAGAACCCGGAATTCGGGGCGAATGTCGCGGCGCATCAGCGCGCATATCCCGGGTTGATTCGCTGGCTGGCCCAGTTCGGCGACGACCGTGCACGCCAGATTGTGATCCAGCGCGGCTATGCCGTACCTGAGACCGCAGTGGCGCCACACGAACAGCCGGCACAGGATTCGCCGGTGCAGGAGCGGCAGTTTGCGCAGGAGCGACAGCCGATTCAGGAACAGCTCGTACGGTCCGCGCAAGAGCAACCTGCAGTGCAGGACAATCAGGCTCAGCCAGTCCATCAGGCTCAGCCGATCCATCAAAACCAGCCGATCACCGACACTTCGACCGAATATCTTGACCCCTACACCAATCCTGCCGATCTGTCCGAGGTGGCGGATTATGCCGAACCTGTGCAGGAGCAGCCGCAACCACAACCGCAGCAGCCGATTGCACGGAATCCGTATGGCTTCACCGCGCAAATGGCACTGACCACCACCGATCAGATGCAGATCGCACAGATCGCACAGTACGCGCCGGAGCTGCGTGCCTGCATCGCACGCAATCCCAACACCTATCCGGCATTGCTGGAATGGTTGGCGCAGTTGAACGATCCGGCCATCAACGCCGCCTTGCGCACTAGGCAGTGAGGCCGACCATCACTCATGCGCACTCATGCATACGTATCGCCTTGGGCGGTACCGGCGGGAGCAACCATCATGCATTGCAGTGGTTGTTCGTCCGGTGCCACCCAAGGCGATACGTTTCGAATGATGTAGCCTAGCGTTCTTCGAAGGAGAAGAACTGATCGCCGATACGTAGCGTGGCCGGCGCCTCGAGCTGCATGGGCCTGCCTTCCACCTTGATTTCTTCGTCGTCTTGGATGAGGTACGTACCGTTCAGCGAACCGTAATCCTCAATCCACAGGCTTCCGTCCCGATCGAAGCTGATGGCCGCATGATTGCGGGAAATGGTACGTGTCGGATCCTCCAGTCTGACCGACTTGGCACCTTCCGGCACATCGGCGGACGGCTTGCGCCCCAGCAATGTGCTGATGTCCACGGTCACGTCCTGGCCGATCATGTCATTGTGCAGCAGATACACGTGATCCGGCTGCTTCATGGTGAACGCGGACGACAGCACCGTGCTGTCCCAATCTTCGATGCTCTGGTCTTCCGAATCGTCCTGCGACGGTTCGGTCTGCATCGTTGCGACCTGCACATCCGCCACGGGCTGCATGCTCAGCGCCGACCCGTCCTGCATTGGCTGCCTTCGTTCGAAAGATTCGGATTGGATTGCACCGGACAGTGCGGTAACGTCATCGTCATACCAGCCAGGTTCCGGCGGCGGTGGGTAAGGTAGAAAGCTCATGTGCTCCATTGTATGTGCAAGAGACTCATAACGATAGCGCAATTCATGTATCGACATGTTCTTCGGAACGACTTCGTTCAGCATGTTACCTGATTTTGCGGCGCTGAAGGGCTATGCTGGAACAATGCTAGTCATTACGGAAATATTTTTGAATATTCGGAAATATGTGACTTTGCATACGAAGAAGCAGAGGATACACAGTAAGGATTTCTCTTATGGATGACCAACTTCCTACCGATGGCACGCAACCGAACAGCGCTCGGACGCCATCCCATGCACAGCCTCAACCGCAAACGTCAAGCACGGCGGATCGGCAGCCCCAGCAGCCGGCACAGCCTCAGGCCAACCAGCAACCGATGCCGCCATATCAACAGACGCCTCCGCAGTACCAGCAAACGGCTCCGCAGTATCAGCAGCCGATGCCGGGTCGGCCGGGCGTGCCGGGTCAGCCGGGAACCCCTCTCATGCAGGGGCAACCGTACGGGCAGCCCATGCCGCAGAGCGCCGCGAAGAAGCCGGCGACCGGCCTGATCGTAGGCATCGTAACGGCGGTGATCGCCGTCATCGTCGTTCTTGCCGTAGTGGTGACGATGATTATGTCGAAACGCATCACCGCCGCCGACTACACGGCCGGAGAGAATCAGGTGCTCACCATGCAGAAGCATTATGCGAGCGTGAATGAGAAGCTGCGCGACGCCTATCTGTCCGCATACGGCAGCAGTTCCTTCCAGGACACAGACAAGAAGCGTCTCAAGGACCGTCTCAAGACCCTCCAGAATGACAACGCGAAGTTCGAATCCCTGAAGGTCATGAACGATGAGACCGTCAATAAGGAATATCAGGCGTATAAGAAGAAGACCGCGACATACATCAAGTTCGTCGACGAGATGATCGAATCCGGCGAATCGCTCTCCAAAGCGGCGAAGGCCTGCAACAGCAGCCCCAGCGTCAGCTCTTACGACAACAGCTTCTACACCAAGTACGGTGAGTATGTGTCCGCCTGTAAGGCCGCACTCGACGATGTCTCCAAGTCACCGAACAAGGACATCGCACAGTATGGCAAGGATCTTGGCGATTACGTCGATAAGCTCGGCGATATCATCTCCAGCATGCAGGCCATCGGCGATATCAGCTCGCTGCAGTATGGCACCACGCAGTACCAGCAGTTCCGTGACCTGCTCGACGAGTTCAACAATCTGGAGGCGCCGTACAGCAGCGTGAGCACGTTGAGCCAAGCGTTGCAGGATTCCGCGGAGGAAGCCGACCTGAGCGATTCCTTGCGCTCCCTGTATGACGCTTTGACGGATGGCGCCGATCATGCCCACTGATTGAGCGGCCGCTGCCGCGAGATCCGCCCCTATGATTAAGGCTGGGCCTCGACCATCTGCATGGTCGGGGCCCAGCCTTAATCAGTTATCGCCGTCGGCGCCACGGATCAGAGGGTGTCTCCCAGATCCATCTGACCGCCGTTATCGTCGAGGAAGTCATCCGGGTTGAAGTCGTCGCCGAGCTTCAAATCACCGAAGTCGATGTTGGAGAAGTCCACATCGGACAGATCGGCGTCGCCGAAGTCGGCACCCGTTTCGTCGCCACCCAGACCGAAGTTCGGGTAGATGGTGTCACGGATGGCCTTGTCGGGCTCGACCACGGCATTGCGATAGCGGGCGAGACCCGTACCGGCCGGGATGAGCTTACCGATGATGACGTTTTCCTTGAGGCCCTTGAGGTCATCGACCTTCTGGCTCAGGGCGGCTTCGGTGAGTACGCGGGTGGTCTCCTGGAAGGAGGCCGCGGACAGCCAGGAGTCGGTGGCCAGCGAAGCCTTGGTGATGCCCATCAGCTCCGGACGGCCGGCGGCCGGCTTGCCACCGTTCTTCATGGCCTCCATGTTGGCGGCCTTGAAGCGTGCCTGGTCCACGAGTTCGCCCGGCAGCAGGTCGGTGTCGCCGGAGTCGATCACGGTGATACGACGCAGCATCTGGTGCACGATGACCTCGATGTGCTTGTCGTGGATATCCACGCCCTGGGAGCGGTACACGGTGTGCACTTCCTCCACGATGTTGACCTGAGCGGCGCGCGGACCGAGGATGCGCAGGATCTTCTTCGGATCCACGGAACCCTCGATGAGCTGGGTGCCGGCTTCGACATGATCGCCGTCCTTGACCAGCATCGGAGCGCGACGGGTCACCGGGTAGACGATCGGCTCGACGGAGTCGTCGTCCGGCTTCAGGGTGACCTGACGACCGCGATCGGTGTCTTCGACCTTCACCACGCCCGGGAACTCGGCGATCGGAGCCTCGCCCTTCGGGGTACGGGCTTCGAAAAGCTCGGTAACACGCGGGAGACCCTGGGTGATATCGGAAGCGGATGCGACGCCGCCGGAGTGGAAGGAACGCAGCGTCAGCTGGGTACCAGGCTCGCCGATGGACTGTGCAGCCACGATGCCGACGGCTTCGCCGACGTCCACCAGCTTGTTGGTGGCCAGGGACCAGCCGTAGCACTTGGCGCACACGCCACGCTTGGATTCGCAGGTCAGCACGGAACGGGCCTTGACCTCTTCCACACCGTGGGCGACAAGGTCGTTGAGCACATCCATGGACAGCGCGTCGCCCGCCTTGTACAGCACGGTTTCGCCGTCGGCAGGATCGATCACATCGGAAGCGAGCAGGCGGGAGTACGGGCCGCCATCAGCGGCCTTGACGAGTACGAGGTTGCCGTTCTCGTCACGCTCGCCGACCTTCATGGGCAGACCGCGCTTGGTGCCGCAGTCCTCTTCGCGCACGATCACATCCTGGGAGACGTCCACCAGACGACGGGTCAGGTAGCCCGATTCAGCGGTACGCAGTGCGGTATCGGCCAGGCCCTTACGCGCACCGTGCTGGGAGATGAAGTACTCCAGCACGGACAGACCGTCGCGGTAGTTGGACTTCACCGGTCGAGGAATGATCTCGCCCTTCGGGTTCGCCACGAGGCCTCGCATACCTGCGATCTGGTTGATCTGCATCATGTTTCCTCGTGCACCGGACTGCACGATGATGGCCAGGTTGTTCTTGGAGTCGAAGTGTTCCTCGACCGCCTCAGACACCTCGCTGGTGCACTTGGTCCACAGATCGATGAGTTCCTGACGGCGCTCCTCTTCGGTGAGCATACCGATTTCGTAGTTCTCGTTGACCTTGTCAGCCTCGGCCTCGTACTTTTCGATGTACTCGTCACGCTCGGGCGGCTGGATGACGTCGGAGAACGCGAAGGACACACCGGACCACGGTGCACGGGTGAAGCCCATATCCTTCAGGGCGTCCAGCGTCGCGGCTACCTGGGCGGTCGGATAACGGGTCGCGATGTCGTCGACGATCTTGCTCAGACGCTTCTTCGGAGCCTGATCGTTGACGAACGGGTAGTCCAGCGGCAGCGTGCTGTTGAACAGGATACGGCCGTAGGAGGTGGCGAACAGCACGGAACCGTCGTGGAAGCGCTCTTCCTTCACCACGTCCGGGCTGCCCGGTTCCGGGTCGACGACCTTGAGCTCGCTCGGCTCCCAATCCTTCGGCAGCACGAAGTCCTGCGGCAGACGGATGAGCACCTTGGCCTGCATGTCGATCTCATGCTTGTCAAGGGCCATTTCGGCCTCTTCCAGCGAGGAGAACACACGGCCCTGGCCCTTGGCGCCGTCGATGACGGTGGTCAGGTAATACAGACCGAGGATCATGTCCTGGCTCGGCATGGTCACGGTGTGACCGTCCGCCGGCTTCAGAATGTTGTCGGACGCCATCATCAGCGAGCGGGCTTCGGCCTGAGCCTCGGCGGACAGCGGCAGATGCACTGCCATCTGATCGCCATCGAAGTCGGCGTTGAATGCGGCGCAGGCGAGCGGCGGCAGATGGACGGCCTTGCCTTCGACCAGAATCGGCTCGAAGGCCTGGATGCCCAGACGGTGCAGCGTAGGGGCACGGTTCAGCAGCACCGGATGTTCGGCGATGACCTCTTCGAGCACGCCCCACACCTCGGAATCGCCACGGTCCACCAGACGCTTGGCGCTCTTCATGTTCTGCGCATAGTTGAGGTCCACCAGACGCTTGATGACGAACGGCTTGAACAGCTCGAGGGCCATCGGCTTCGGAAGACCGCACTGATGCATCCTCAGGGACGGGCCGACCACGATCACGGAACGACCGGAGTAGTCCACTCGCTTACCCAGCAGGTTCTGGCGGAAACGGCCCTGCTTGCCCTTGAGCATGTCGCTCAGGGACTTAAGCGGGCGGTTCGAGGCACCGGTCACCGGGCGACCACGACGACCGTTGTCGAACAGGGAGTCAACGGCTTCCTGGAGCATGCGCTTTTCGTTGTTGAGCATGATTTCCGGGGCGCCGAGCTCGATGAGTCGCTTCAGTCGGTTGTTACGGTTGATCACACGGCGGTAGAGGTCGTTGAGATCGGAGGTGGCGAAACGGCCACCGTCGAGCTGCACCATCGGGCGCAGGTCCGGCGGAATGACCGGAATCACATCGAGCACCATGGCCTCCGGCTTGTTGCCGGTGGTCAGGAAGGCGTTGACAACCTTGAGACGCTTGAGGGCACGGGCCTTGCGCTGACCGGTGCCGGTGTCGATCTCCTCGCGCAGCTGCTTGGCAGCGGCGTCAAGGTCGAAGTCCTGCAGACGCTTCTTGATGGCTTCGGCGCCCATGCAGCCTTCGAAGTAATCGCCGTAGCGATCCTCCATCTCACGCCACAGGTCCACATCGCCTTCCATGTCGCCCGGCTTCAGGTTCTTGAAGCGGTCGAACACGGCGTTCAGACGCTGAATCTGCTCGTCGAAGCGGGTACGGATGGCGGCCATCTCACGCTCGGCGCTGTTGCGCAGCTTGGCGCGTGCGGAGCCCTTGGCTTCACCTTCGGCCTCAAGCTGGGCCAGATCGGCTTCCACCTTCTTGGCGCGATCTTCGATCTCGGCGTTGCGGCGCTTCTCCAGATTGGTGATTTCGGTGTCGAACTCGTCCTGCAGATCGGGCAGATCCTGATGACGCTGTTCCTCATCCACGCCGGTGACCATGTAGGCGGCGAAGTAGATGACCTTCTCCAGATCCTTCGGCGCGATGTCAAGCAGGTAGCCCAGTCGGGACGGCACACCCTTGAAGAACCAGATGTGGGTCACCGGGGCGGCAAGCTCGATATGGCCCATGCGCTCACGGCGCACACGGCTCTTGGTCACTTCCACGCCGCAGCGCTCGCACACGATGCCCTTGAAGCGCACGCGCTTGTACTTGCCGCAGGCGCACTCCCAGTCGCGGGTAGGTCCGAAGATCTGCTCGCCGAACAGACCGTCCTTCTCCGGCTTCAGGGTACGGTAGTTGATGGTCTCGGGCTTCTTGACCTCGCCATAGCTCCAGTTACGGATGTCGTCGGCGGTGGCCAGGCCGATCCTCAGTTTGTCAAATGTGTTGACGTCCAGCACTCTATTGTCCTGTCTATCGTTTCTTTTGATTATTCACGTTTCGTGGGGACCGCCACGCTTCGGCGACGTTTGCCTCCGGGGGCGTGACGGTCCGAGGAATCACTGGAATTCAGGGGCTTCCACTACCTGTTCTTCCTTGGCGGATGCATCAGGGCGAGCACCGATGTTGAAGCCCAGGTCGTCGGAGGCGGAAGACGGGTCGTCGTCCTCGTCCTTCATGTCGATGGCCACGCCTTCGGCGTTGAGCACCTCGACGTTCAGCGACAGGGACTGCATTTCCTTGAGCAACACCTTGAAGGATTCCGGGATGCCTGCTGGCGGCAGGTTGTCGCCCTTCACGATGGCGCCGTACACGCGCACGCGGCCGTCGACGTCATCGGACTTGGTGGTCATCATCTCATGCAGCGTGTAGGCGGCACCGTAGGCCTCGAGGGCCCACACTTCCATCTCGCCGAAGCGCTGGCCACCGAACTGCGCCTTACCACCCAGCGGCTGCTGCGTGATCATGGAGTACGGGCCGGTGGAACGGGCGTGGATCTTGTCGTCGACCAGATGGTGCAGCTTCAGCATGTACATGTAGCCCACGGAAATCGGCTTCGGGAACGGTTCGCCGGTACGTCCGTCGAACAGGGTCGCCTTGCCGTCGGGTCCGACCAGCTTGTTGCCGTCACGGTCCGGAAGGGTGCAGGAAAGCAGGCCCTTCAAGGTGTCCTGACGCACGCCGTCGAACACCGGAGTCGCCACCGGAGTGCCCGGAGCGCCCTTTTCGGCGCCCTGCGGCACGAACTTCTTCCAAGCGGCTTCGGCATCCGGGTCAAGGGAGATGTCCCAACCGGCGTGGGCGATCCAGCCGAGGTGCAGCTCGAGCACCTGGCCAAGGTTCATTCGAGAAGGTACGCCCAGCGGGTTGAGCATGATGTCGACCGGGGTACCGTCGGCCAGGAACGGCATATCCTCTTCCGGCAGGATGCGGGAGATGACGCCCTTGTTGCCGTGACGGCCAGAGAGCTTGTCGCCCTGGGTGATCTTGCGGTGCTGTGCGATGTAGACGCGAATCATCTGGTTCACGCCGTTCGGCAGCTCGTCGCCGTCCTCCTCGGCGTCCTCGCGGGTGATCTCCTTGACGGCGATCACGGTACCGGTCTCGCCATGAGGCACGCGCAGCGAGGTGTCACGCACTTCGCGGCTCTTCTCGCCGAAGATGGCGCGCAGCAGGCGCTCCTCAGCGGTCAGCTCGGTCTCGCCCTTCGGGGTGACCTTACCGACCAGAATATCGCCGCTCTT
>OGHW01002017.1_pt1 | contig 13686 bp, 9 predicted proteins | sample 1571641 | NCBI WGS metagenome assembly OGHW01 (sample SAMEA2582066, study PRJEB24529) | metagenome | biome: Human gut stool | place: China | collected 2011 | reverse complement strand
ACCGGAGAACTCGAACAACTGAGTTGCGAACTGAGAATTCTTCACGTTAGACTTGATGTCTACCAGACTTTGCTTAGAACTTACATTAGCCACACAGTATGCCCAGTTGTCAGCTTCAGCCAACTGACCTTCCAGCGGAGCCATAGACAACGCCTTGTTGCCCTTGAATCCCGGACAGATATCGGCACAGTTTCCGCAACCCAAGCAGTCCATAACATCTACCTGCATACGGAACTTCATCCCCTTCATTGTAGCCGGAGCTTTCACATCCAACATCGGGAAGTTTGCACCCTTCTGTTCTTCGTCATTCAGAACGAACGGACGGATAGAAGCGTGAGGACAAACATAAGCACACTGGTTACACTGGATACAGTTTGCTTCATTCCAAACCGGAACAAATGCAGCTACACCACGTTTTTCATATTTTGCAGTGCCCTGATGCCATGTACCGTCTTCGATACCCTTGAAAGCAGAAACCTTCAACAGATCGCCATCCTGTGCATTGATAGGACGAACTACTTCGTTGATGAATGCAGGATCATTGTTTACAACCTCTTCATCATCCGGCAGGTTAGCCCATGCAGGATCAACAGTCAACTGGTTGTATTCGCCACCACGGTCAACAGCTGCATAGTTTTTGTTTACAACATCTTCACCCTTCTTGCCATAAGACTTCACGATGAATTTCTTCATCTGTTCGATAGCCAGATCAACAGGAATTACACCTGTGATACGGAAAAATGCAGACTGCAGGATTGTATTGGTGCGGTTACCCAAACCAATTTCCAATGCGATCTGTGTAGCATTGATATAATAAACCGTAATATTTTTCTGAGCGAAATAACGTTTTACGCGGTTAGGCAGGTGTTTTGCCAATTCTTCGCCATTCCATACCGTGTTCAGCAAGAATATACCGTTCTCACGCAAACCGCGAGTCACATCGTACATACGCAGGTAAGCCTGAACGTGACAAGCCACAAAATTCGGTGTGTTTACCAAATAGGTAGAGCGGATCGGATGATCACCGAAACGCAGGTGAGAACAAGTGAAACCGCCGGATTTCTTAGAGTCGTAAGAGAAATAGGCCTGACAATATTTATTTGTATTGTCACCGATGATCTTGACTGAGTTCTTATTGGCACCAACAGTACCATCTGCACCCAAACCGTAGAACTTAGCTTCGAACATACCTTCGCCACCCAATGCGATCTCTTCTTTCTGAGGCAGGGAAGTGAATGTTACGTCATCTACGATACCGATCGTGAACTGGTTCTTCGGCATCGGCAGTGCCAGGTTTTCATATACGGAAAGGATCTGGGCAGGAGTCGTATCCTTAGACCCCAAACCATAACGGCCGCCTACGATAACCGGAGCATCTTCCTGGCCATAGAAACAGTCTTTTACATCCAGATACAGAGGTTCGCCTACTGCACCCGGTTCTTTTGTACGGTCCAAAACAGCAATACGCTTAGCAGTCTTAGGAACAGCTGCCAAGAAGTGTTTAGCCGAGAACGGACGATACAAGTGAACGGAAACCAAACCTACTTTTTCACCCTTAGCTGTCAGGTAGTCGATAGCTTCGCGTGCAGCTTCCGTAACAGAACCCATTGCAATGATGACACGTTCTGCATCTTCTGCTCCGTAGTAATCGAACAAACCGTATTTACGTCCTGTGATCTTGGAGATTTCATTCATATATTCTTCTACGATAGCAGGAACTGCATCATAGTAAGAGTTGCTCGATTCTCTATGCTGGAAGAAGTGGTCTGGGTTTTCAGCCATACCGCGTGCAACCGGAGTTTTCGGATTCAAGGCACGTGCGCGGAATTCAGCCAACGCCTTCTGGTCGATCAGCGGAGCCAAGTCTTCATTTTCCAATGCTTCGATCTTCTGGATTTCGTGAGATGTACGGAAACCGTCAAAGAAGTTCACGAACGGAACACGGGATTTGATTGTAGCCAAGTGGGCAACACCTGCCAAATCCATCACTTCCTGTACAGAACCTTCGGCCAACATGGCGAAGCCTGTCTGACGGGCAGACATTACGTCTTGATGGTCACCAAAGATACACAGTGCGTGAGAAGCCAATGTACGAGCAGATACATGGAATACGCAAGGCAGCAATTCACCTGCGATCTTGTACATGTTCGGGATCATCAGCAACAAACCCTGAGAAGCCGTATAAGTCGTAGTCAGTGCACCAGCCTGCAACGAACCGTGAACTGCACCGGCAGCACCACCTTCAGATTGCATTTCCTGCACCATTACAGTTTCGCCGAAAATATTCTTACGTCCGGCAGCAGCCCATTCATCTACATATTCTGCCATTGTAGATGACGGAGTGATGGGGTAAATCGCAGCAACTTCACTGAACATATAGGAGATATGTGCAGCAGCCTGGTTACCATCACAGGTTAAAAATTTCTTCTGTTTTGTCATAGACTCTTACTATTAGTATTTAAAAAAATTTCAATATAAAAAGCCGAAAAGCCAAAGCGGGATCATGTTGCCCTCTCCTACTTCGACCTTATCGATTGCATAATACAGATCAGGATTATTCTTCACCTTCATGTTTTCTTCAATCCTGAAATTATGCATCCCATTGACTAAGAAATGTGCATTCTTCCCGCCCTCATTCAATTTATTGTCCTTCAGAAGCTGGTTATAAAAGAATGATTCGCGGACAGACTGCATATTCACTTCCATCGGCCGGATGGGATACATCAAATTGGAGTTATACATATACACTTTAGAGGGTTTCTTGGGGAAGGACTCTCCCACCGGATAAAGCATGTTCATCAAACGGGCATCGGCCAAATATTTGATATAGTTCATCACGGTGGCCCGCGAAGTCTCTATGTCTTTGCTCAACTGACTCACATTGGGCGTACAAGGAGCGCTTGTCGCCAACAGGTAAAGCAGCTTACGCAGTTTCGGCAGATAGCTTTGTTCGATTTGTTTTATGTATAACACATCTACCTCCAGCATCATATTCATGGTCTTTAGCAAATTCTCCGAGAAATTGCGCTTCTCCAAGAAGAACGGGTAGAAACCATGATGCAGATAGTCCTGAAAGTATGCCATCGGTTTTCCCACCGAGCAGATGCCTTTCGCAATCTCCTGATGGCCCACCAATATTTCTCCAAACGTATAAGCCGGAAAACTGTTCCCGGACATCAGATTAAAAAATTCCCGGAATGAGAAACCTCGCAGGTTATACGAAACCACCTTGCCCGACAGGTCGGGATTTTCCTCTTTCAACCGCATGACGGAAGAACCGGAAAAAATGATCTTCAAGTCGGTGAAGTTATCGTAACAATAGCGGAGTTCTTTCGACCATCCCGAATATTTGAACACTTGGTCGATCAGCAGCACTTTTCCCCCTTTTGCCCTGAACTCAGAAGCAAAATCGACCAACGTACGTTCCGTAAAATAAAAATGATTCAGATTTATGTAAAGACACTCTTTATTATCCGCGCCAAAATGCTCGCGGGCATAATCCAGCAGAAAAGTCGTCTTTCCCACTCCGCGAGACCCCTTAATGCCGATCAGCCGATCATTCCAGTCGATCTCGTCCATCAGCCCTCTGCGAACCGGCGAATACAAGTGTTCTACCAGATATTTATGTGTTTTAAAGAATGCTTCCACTTTTTCAATTGACAATTAACAATGGACAATTGACAATTTATCCATCCCGTTAAACGAGGCAAATATAGATATTTTTTCCGAATTGCAATGCAGAGTTTGCAATTTTGATAAAAAACATCTATTCCAAATTATCAATTATCCATTTTTTATTGTTAATTATTCAATTATCGTTATCCACCCATAGGTATCAGGTTCATCGCCATACTGGATAGCACGCAGTTTATTGTATAGTTTTTCACAAACAGGACCCGGTTTACCGTCTTTTGCAATCACATAAGACTTATTGACATCCAAATCATCGATCTGTGAAATCGGAGCAATAACCGCAGCAGTTCCGCATTCGGCAGCTTCATCGAACGCAGCGATTTCTTCTACCGGAACCGGACGGCGTTCCACTGTCAAGCCCATATCGGTTGCCAACTGCTGCAAACTCTTGTTCGTGATAGAAGGCAGGATAGAGTGAGACTGCGGAGTGATGTAGCTGTTGCCACGAATTCCGAAGAAGTTGGCTGGGCCGCATTCGTCCAGATATTTCTTTTCTTTCGGGTCCAGATATAAAACAGCGGCGTAGCCCAGCTCATGAGCCTTTTCGCCCGCAACGAGACTGGCGGCATAGTTACCGCCGACTTTGATCGTACCGGTTCCCTGAGGAGCAGCACGGTCGTAATCGCGCATGATACATACTTTGGAGGGTTTGAAACCACCCTTGAAATACGGTCCCACCGGCGTCACAAACACCATGAACATATATTCGGGAGCCGGCTTCACACCCACCTGGGCACCCAAACCGATCATCAACGGACGGATATATAAAGCAGCCCCGCTTTCATAAGGGGGAACAAAACGTTCGTTCAGTTTTACGACCTTACGGATAGCTTCTTCGAACTTCTCAACGGGCAACTCGGCCATTTTGATACCGCGGCTGGAAGATTGCATGCGTTTGCCGTTCTCATCCATACGGAACACACGGATCTTGCCGTCTTTCCCTTTGAACGCCTTCAATCCTTCAAACGACTCCTGTCCATAATGCAAACATGTGGCAGCCATATGAATATTGATGATCTCGGAAGAACTTACTTCGAGTTCGCCCCATTTACCATCCCGATAGTAACACCGTACATTATAGTCTGTCTTCATATAACCGAATGACAGATCAGACCAATTAATATTTTCCATATCTTATCGTAATTAGATTATTGACAGGCAAAGGTATTAATAAAAAATGAAAAACGGCAACCGTTACTCATTTAATCCTCACAGGAAAATAATCCCGCAAATTGTCGCAATGCGTACAGACAAATTCGGCTACACTCTTATTGTACACCTTGCTTCAAACCCCATTGGTCCAAATCGAAACTACTACTGCATCTAATTCGATTTTATACCCCATTTAATTCAAATTACACGCAAGGGTAATATTTTTTAACAGACATAAGATTCCTACACCTCGCTATCAATCAAGATTTTAACCCAAAATCGCATTTTAAAGGGAGATATTGTCTATTTTAACACTCATTTTCCCCTTCAAAAACGGCAAAAATAACAAGAACGATAGATGCAAATTGCAGATTATATCGTATCTTTGTGAAGAAGCAACAAAAAGACATGATGGAAACACTTTATCCGATAGGCATACAGAATTTCGAAAAGATACGCAAAGAGGGATATCTTTACATAGATAAGACGGCATTGGTTTACCGATTGGCGAAGACGGGAAGCTATTACTTCCTAAGCCGTCCACGGCGTTTTGGCAAGTCATTGCTAATTTCAACTTTAGAAGCCTATTTTCAAGGTAAAAAAGAGCTGTTCGAGGGGTTGGCGATGGAACGGTTGGAAAAAGATTGGGTGAAATACCCAATCTTGCATCTAGACCTGAACATCTCGCAATATAGCTCACAAAAGGACTTGGAGGATATATTGAACCGCAACTTAGTCGCCTGGGAAAACCTGTACGGGGCAGATCCGGCCGAACGGAGCCTCGCCTTGCGTTTCGCAGGCATCATCCAGCGGGCCTGCGAAAAGACAGGGCAGCGCGTGGTCATCCTGGTAGACGAGTATGACAAACCTTTGCTACAGAACCTGCACGACGAAGCGATGCAAACGGAACTGAGAAATATGCTGAAGCCTTTCTACGGCGTTCTGAAGACGATGGACGGTTGTATCAAATTCGCACTGCTGACAGGCGTGACGAAGTTCGGGAAGGTGAGCGTGTTCAACGATCTGAACAACCTGATGGACATTTCGATGGACGACCGGTATGTCGAGATATGTGGCATTACGGAGGAAGAAATCCATACTTATCTCGAAAAAGAACTACAAGGGTTGGCGTCCCGGCAAAAGGTCAGCTATGAGGAGATGTGCCTTGAATTGAAAAAACGGTATGACGGCTATCATTTCGTTGAAAATTCAATCGGTATGTATAATCCGTTCAGCCTGTTGAACACATTTGCCAAGAAAAAGCTCAGCGACTATTGGTTCGAAACAGGCACACCCTCCTATTTAGTCGAACTGCTCAAAAGGACGGATTACAATCTATATGATATGGCGCATACACAAACAAATGCGGATGTGCTGAACAGCATCGACATCGTCTCGCGCAATCCCATTCCGGTCATTTACCAAAGCGGCTATCTGACGATTAAAGAGTATGATTCCCGCTTCAAGACTTATACATTAGGTTTTCCCAACCTGGAGGTAGAAGAAGGGTTTATCAATTATTTGCTACCCTATTATACCTCCATAAAGGAAACAGATTCACCTTTCCAAATCATCCATTTCGTAAAGGAGATTGAATCCGGTGATGCGGAGGCTTTCTTCGCCCGCCTGCAAAGTTTCTTTGCTAACACTCCCTACGAATTGATTCGCAATCTGGAAGTACACTACCAGAACGTCTTGTTCATCGTCTTCAAACTGGTTGGGTTCTATGTAAAAACAGAATACCATACTTCACGCGGACGCATCGACCTGGTGCTGCAAACCGACCGATATATCTATATTATGGAGTTCAAGTTGAATGGTACGGCAGAAGAGGCTTTGCAACAGATCGAAGACAAGCAGTACGCTTTACCTTTCACATCCGATACAAGAACGCTGTTCAGGATAGGCGTCAATTTCAGCAACGAAACACGGAATATCGACACGTGGAAAATTCAAACAACATAAACAATCAACATATTGGGCAGACAAACATAACTGTTTTTTATGTACATTTGTCCACCCAAATAAATAAATAACATGAAAGTAATCGATCTGATCAATAGCAGCAAGAGTACTGCTTTCTCATTTGAAATACTTCCTCCGTTGAAAGGAAACAGCATACAGAAAGTATATAATGTCATAGACAAACTGATCGAGTTCGATCCTAAATACATTAATATAACATCCCATCACAGCGAATATATCTACAAGACTTTGCCAGATGGTAGCTTTCAGAAAATCAACATCCGCAAACGTCCCGGATCGGTCGCCATCGCTTCGGCTATCCAAAATAAATATGGTATAACGGCTGTTCCTCATATTATATGCAAGGGATTTACAAAAGATGAAACGGAATATGCACTGATCGACCTGAACTTTTTAGGTGTTTATGACCTGTTGTTGCTCCGCGGGGATGTCAAGACACTGGAAGCCGGACAAAAAACAGACATATACCACGAACATGCAACCGACCTCCAGCAGCAGGTGAACGACTTCAACAAAGGGATCGCCATCGACGGATCTGCTTTCGAAGCCAATGAAACCCCGTTCTCTTACGGAATGGCTTGCTATCCGGAAAAGCATGAAGAAGCCCCCAATATGGACTCGGATATTTTCTATCTGAAAGAGAAAGTAAAGAACGGGGCGGACTACTTGGTGACACAGATGTTTTTCGACAATGAAAAATATTATTCATTTGTGGAACGCTGCCGCGCCGAAGGTATCGATGTCCCGATCATTCCAGGCATCAAGCCGGTTGTCTTTAAAAACCAGCTGACCGTATTACCTAAAATATTCCGTTCAGACATTCCCGAACCGTTTGCAACGGAACTTCGTAAATGCAAAACGGACGATGAAGCGAAAGCCGTCGGTGTCGAATGGTGCATCCAGCAATGCAAAGACTTGATTGCACACGGCGTTCCGAGCCTACATTTCTATACGATGATGGCATCGGATAGCGTCTATAAGGTGGCAAAAGAGGTGTATTGAAAGCACGAAAACATCGTTTCATGAGCACGAAACTATATTTCCATGCCTATGAAACGATGTTTTCATGCCGAAGGAACTATATTTTCAAGCAATCGTAATCTCCCCGATCAGCGAACAATTCAGATGTTCCTTTACTTCGTCCGGCGTCATACCATGCCCGAACAGGAACATCAGCTTGGCAACCGCACATTCGGTCGTGCTGTCGTAACCGCTCACCACGCCGGCCTGCAACAATTTGCGACCGGTTTCATAGCGGTGCATTTCCACGCTCCCGGCAAGGCATTGAGTGACATTGACAATGACGATCCCCCGTTCGACCGCATCCTTCAACATCTCCAGCAACCAATTATATCCGGGCGCATTCCCGCTACCGAATGTTTCCATCACGACGCCTTTCAGACCGGGGATATTCAAAATGCTTTCCACAACCTGCGGAGAAATTCCGGGAAATATTTTCAAGATTGCAATATTCCGGTCCAACAAGTAATGAGGTTTCAGCGGTTTTCTGGATACCGGGTGGTAGATCTGGGGAATATCATATTTAATAGAAATACCGGCATGCGCCAGCGGAGGATAATTATAGGAACGGAACGCATTGAAATTATCCGCATTCGTCTTGCTGGTACGATTCCCGCGCAACAGGTCGTTCTCAAAGAAAATACAGACTTCAGGAACCAGCGGCATATCGTTTTCACGGGCGGCGGCAATCTCTATCGCCGTAATCAGGTTTTCCTTTCCATCCGTACGAAGCATACCGATCGGAAGCTGTGAACCGGTCAGAACCACCGGCTTACTTAGATTTTCCAGCATAAAGCTCAAAGCGGAAGCGGTAAAGGCCATCGTATCGGTCCCATGCAGAACGACAAAGCCATCGTAATCATGATAATGTTCCGCAATGACATGCACGATTTTCATCCATGAATCCGGTCCCATCTCCGATGAATCCATCGGTGGATCAAATTGAATAGACGATATTTTATATCCGAGATTTTTCAGTTCGGGGACATGCTCCTCCAAATGTTCAAAATTAAAGGCCTCCAAAGAGCCCGTCTCAGGATTTTCTATCATTCCGATAGTACCTCCCGTATATATAATCAGAATAGAAGCGTCATCTTTGCATACATTCATAATACAATCCGTATTTATGTAATTTTCTTTTTTTACAATGCAAAGATAATACTATCATTTTGAAATCAAATACCGAAACAAAACAATTAAAACATATTCAAAACTATCTTCACAAGAATAATCATAAGAAAAAATATTACATTTTGTCAACCGCAAAAAAAAACACAAATCACCGTCTCAGTTTTTATCGATCAGGCAATAGAAGTAAGCAATACAACAAAATGAAAAAAGTTTGTTATCGGATAGGGGTTTTTCCAAGCATCTTAGTCTTATCGACGAAATAATAAATTTTACGAAGATGAAATACATACTGTTTATCGCAATGGATTTGGCCTTATATCCTTTTTTGCTTGTGCTTTTTATTGGTAAATGCATTAAAGAGAAAATACAGATCGCACATTAAGATGAGGTTTCTTATTTCCTCGATTATTCGTACCTTTGCTCTATCAACTCAATAAGGAGCAACATGTACTTCAAGGATATTATCGGTCAGGAAGAAATAAAAAAACGACTTATACATTCGGCACGGACAGGTGTCATCCCGCACGCCCAGCTATTCACGGAACAGGTTAGCGCAGGCGCTTTCCCTCTGGCACTGGCTTACGCACGTTATCTGAACTGCACGAACCGGACGGAAACAGATTCATGCGGGCATTGTCCGTCATGCTTGAAGTATAACGAGTTGGCCCATCCGGATCTTCATTTCGTGTTTCCGATCGTATCCAAGAAGGAGAAGAAAAAGGAAGTCTGCGATGATTATCTTACCGAATGGAGAGGTTTCCTGAAAAACCGTCCCTATTTCGACTTAGCCTGTTCAAATCAAAAACACCCTTCAGGCAACTCACAGGCCTTGATCTACTCGAAAGAAAGCGACGAGATTATCCGGAAACTGAGCCTCAAGATATACGAAGCGACTTACCGTATCCTGTTGGTATGGCTGCCTGAAAAACTTCATCAGACCTGCGCCAACAAGCTCCTGAAGGTTATCGAGGAACCTCCCCGGAACACGGTGATCCTGATGGTATCGGAACTTCCTGATCTGGTTTTAGGTACGATCCTGTCTCGTGCACAACGTATCAACGTGCGGGGAATTCATCCGAAAGATATCGCTTCTTCCATGATTTCCCGGTTCAACTTGACTCCCGAAGATGCCAAGCATGTCGCCCATCTGGCAAACGGCAGTTATCTGAAAGCAGTCGAGGCAATCAGCCTGGGAGAGGAGAACAAGTTCTACTTGGAACAGTTCAAAGGCATGATGCGCAATTCCTGGGCGCGTAATGTCAGAGGCATGAAAGACATGGCAGATGTGCTAGCAAGTATCGGACGTGAACGACAGAAGAACTTCCTTGCTTATTGCCAACATCTGATACGCGAGAACTTCATGTACCGGTTCCAGTCGCCGGAACTCAATTATATGAATACGGACGAAGCTGGATTTGCCGTGAAGTTCGCTCCTTTCATCAATGAACGGAATGTGATCGACATCATGGACGAGTTGGCAAAAGCGGAACGGCATGTGACGCAAAATGTGAACGCAAAGATGGTCTTTTTCGATCTTTCCCTACGGCTTACCGTATTGATAAAACGGTAATTCCAGATAAGTTGTCACAGCTTTTTATTCTGCCAGTTTCCTTTCCAGAGATAGAAGAAAGCGAACAGGATCATCAAATCGTAGACATGCTCCGTTGTCCAGCAGACCGCCACATCCGCATGTATCCGGATACCGACCCAAAGTGCATAAAAAACATAGACAAAGATGCTTACCATATCAATCAGCAATGCCGTCTGCGTATTGCCCGTTCCCGACACGCTGAAAAAGAAAATAAAAGCAGGTACCGCAATCAGATAAGAGGAAAGCATCACCCAAAGGGACGATACAGAACCGGCAATCAGATCCGTATTATCCGTATAGATACGCAATACAAGTTCCGGAAATAGGGCGATCAGGATACCGAGCGGCAAAACGAAGTAATAGCAAATCCGTATCATACGTCCGCACAATCCCATCACCTGTTCCGGCTTTCCGGCACCAATCAGATTGCTGACCAGCGAACTGGAGGTCGAAGCAAAGGCATTGACAAACATAAACAGAAACGAAGAAATGCTTCGTACCACATTCGTAATCGCCAACGACCGCTCTCCCTGATGCTCCATCACGACAAAGAACACGAACCAGCCTAAAAAAGCAATCCCGTGCTGAATCATAATCCAGATAGAAACACCCAATATTTGCTTCAACATCCGAAAATCCATACCCGAATACTCAAACAACCCGTATTTCTCATAATCGACTTTCTTCCACGTATAAAGGATGAAGAACAGTACCGAAACAGCCTCCGAGACCGATGAAGCGATCGCCGCTCCGGCAATTCCCAATGCCGGTAATCCAAACTTTCCGAATATCAAGACATAGTTCAGCATCACATTGGTCAACACCATCACAACCGAATTTATGGTCAAGATCCTTGTTTTTGTAATACCGACATAAAAAGCCCTGAACATAACGGCCACAAAGGAGAAGAAAAAGCCATAGACACGCCAGTCCACATACTCCATCGTAGCTTGGTAGACTCCATCGGAATCGATCAGTTTGCGCAGGAAGAAAGGCGAATACAGATGCGAAAACGTAAACAGCAACGCTGCAAGCAACAACAGAAAAAACGTTCCCTGCAGAAAGACCGGACCGATCCGTTTATACTCCTGTGCACCGTTACGCCGGGCTATCAATACCTGCGCACCGATACTGAAACCGAAGCCAAGCATATAAATCACAAGATAATAGACTCCCGCCAATGCCGACGCTCCCAACTCGACTTCTCCTACCCGCCCCAAATAGGCCGTATCGGTCAACCCGATCATGTGTTCCATCAATAGACTCATCAAGACGGGGAATGTTATTTGCAGAATTTGTTTGTTCGTAAATTGCATATTGTCTGATAAAAAGGGGTGCAAAGATAATAATAAGAATGGATTGCACAATATAACCGGGAGATATTCGTTTTTATAAAAATGAACCGGTATGATGGTGCGTATAATTTATTAATGATATTCCTATGAAAGCGAAATTATTGCTGATATTCTCTCTGTCATTTTACCTTTTCAGTTGTAACGGACAGAATTCCCATATCCCGGCAGCTGTCACTTCAGCCGCTCCAGTCAAGATCAATCGTTTCGACAAGGAGCTTTTAAAGCTGGTCGAAACGGACGACTCCTCCATGCAAGCCAAGCTTGTTCGCGAATACCCGCAAATGCTCGACATATTGGGAAAAGGTATCCTAAACATGAAGTCTCCGGCAATGCCCGGCTTCTTCGACAAATTGGCCAACTACTATTCCGAACCGACTTTGAAGGGGTTATATACCGATGCTGTCCGTCAATATGACAATGTTTCCCAAATCGAACAAGCTCTCGGCAACGGCTTCACATGGCTGAAAACCTGCTTTCCTTCGATGCAGATTCCGGCCATCTATATGCACGTTTCAGGCTTCAACCAAAATGTACTGGTCGGCGACAGCCTGTTGTCCATCTCGATAGATAAATATTTAGGCGAGGAATATCCGTTATACCAGGACTTCTTCTATGATTTCCAGCGCCGGTTAATGACGCCTGAGCATATCGTCCCCGATTACCTTGCCGGTTGGCTGATGTCCGAGTATCCGTTTGAAGGAAAAGAAAATGTACTGCTCGACCGGATGATCTATGAAGGCAAAATAAAATATCTGATCCATCAAGCATTTCCTGAACTGAAGCCTGAAGTACTCATGGGCTACACGGAAACTTCCTATAACTGGTGCAAAGAGAATGAATCCAACCTGTGGAAGGCTATCATAGAACGCAAGCATCTTTATACGCCAGACCAGATGACGACAAATAAATACTTCGATAACGTCCCCAGCATATTCCTGGCAAGCGATGCTCCCGGAAATCTCGGCAGTTGGCTCGGCTGGCAGATTATCGACAAATATATGCGAGAAACGAATTCGACTCCGGAAGCCTTGATGCAAAACAACGATAGCCAAGCTATCCTGACCGATTCGAAATACAAGCCATAAAGCCTACGGGGGGATATAAAAAAAGAAAACCGTCCTATTCTCGCGAACTGGACGGATAACCTAATCTAACTTAATTCTAATACCATGAAAAACACTATATCTTAATAACAGGAGTTGATGAAAAAAGTTCAACGGACCTGTTTATTTTAATTTCTTTCACAAAATAAAGATCGTGCGAGACCAACAGCACGGTACCTTTATAGTCCTTGATTGCTGTTGTTATTATATTAACACTCTGAATATCCAAATTGTTCGTCGGTTCATCCAAAACAAAGATATCCGGCGTACTATTACTGACCATCAGACAGCAGATAGCCAACCGCATTTTCTCTCCACCGCTTAATTTTGAACAACTTTTATCCCAGGTCCCGACCGGAAAAAGAAAACGGCTCAAAATCATTTTTAACTCATGTTCAGGTTTGGCAAACAGATTATACTTCTCTAATTGCTCAAACACAGTCAGCTCAGGTAACACAATCGAATATTCCTGATCGATATAAACATATTTGAAATCGGCACGGTCGACAGAACCTTCTACTGGTTGCAGTTCTCCCAGAATCAGTTTCAATAAGGTTGTCTTTCCCGAACCATTGTTACCGCCGAACCGGATACGGTCGCCACTTCTGATCTGCAAGTTCAGTGGTTCGGACCATAAACGGTTCGGACCATAGCC
>OGHW01002007.1_pt1 | contig 13780 bp, 7 predicted proteins | sample 1571641 | NCBI WGS metagenome assembly OGHW01 (sample SAMEA2582066, study PRJEB24529) | metagenome | biome: Human gut stool | place: China | collected 2011 | reverse complement strand
AGGACGTTCTTTCAACAGTGACATACGGTTGAGGATGATACGGCGGTCCATTTCGAGCTGCGTTTCACCCGGTCCGCGAAGTCCCACAGAACCTCCTTTACCGCTTCCGCTACCGGAGCCACCACCCTGACGTTCCAAGTGAGTCCAGAGTCGTTGCAAACGTGGTAACATGTATTTGTACTGAGCCAGTTCCACCTGCGTTTTCGCATTGGCAGTCTGTGCACGCATCGCAAATATATCGAGGATCAATGAAGTACGGTCTAGTATCTTTACTTTCAGTTCGGCTTCAATGTTACGTATTTGTTTCGCGGAAAGTTCATCGTCAAAGATGACCATTCCCACTTCACGTTCTTCTTCCTCTTCTGTCCGTATATATTGTCTGATCTCTTCCAGTTTTCCTTTTCCGACATAAGTAACCGAATTGGCTGTCGGCAATTTCTGTGTAAATCGTTTCACTACCTCCGCCCCAGCCGTCTCAGCAAGGAAAGCCAATTCATCCAGATACTCGTTCGTTTTCCGCTCATCCTGCATCTGGGTAATGAGTCCGACAAGTACTGCGGTTTCTACTTTGGCTTCGGATATTATAAATTCTTTCATTCTTTAACTTCTACTATATAAATCTAAATATGGTCGCAAATATAACAAAAAAAAAGAGGACAATGTTGAATTGTCCTCTTTTTCGTAACCATTTATAAACCATAACTTTTCCCAAATTTTCGGAGATTCTTTCGGTGCATTGATATTAGCAGTCATCTCTTCCGGGCTATACTCCCATCTTCTGATCAGTTCTTTTGAAGTTGCATCTTCCGGCACTTGTAAGGTCGGGACTTCATTTCCAGCAGTACCAGAACGTCTCCACTGTACAAACTCCTCAAACGGACGATCCATTAAATCAATCCACTGCTGCATATGAATCTCATACAGTGCTTTCTCCTGAGTCAGCGCTGTCAATTCCGGCAAACCTGTAACATATGTATCAATATCCGCTTCCGCTACTCCATAAAATGCACATGCTTCCCGAATGCCTTTCTTATACAATTCATTAGCCTTCGACAAATTCTGAGCAACTCCCAAACCGCGCGCATAAGCTTCCGCTTCCAGAAGCAACTGCTCCTGGCAAGAGTATATTAACTCCGGTGCATCTTTTCTGAAAAGATAACTGCTCACAACAGATGATAACATATTATCTTTGTCATCAGTAACAGCAGGTTCACGGTTACCTAAGCCTCTATATACACCGTCGGCACCCGGTTCAAAATAACAAGGAATACGGGGGTCATTACGTTCCTGCATCGGCTTCAGCATATAGTTGCTGGCAAAAAACAATATCTGTGTACCGCCAACCAATTCTATAAGTTCATACTTAGGATTCTGGTTACCCGGTTCTGCAGAATAAGGGAACACCAAATTATCTGATGCTGATGATACCATGCCTCCAGCCTGTAACAACGTACCAATGGCAGTAGCTTTAGAAGGATCTTTGTCCACCATAACCATCAGTGTTCTGAACTTTAAAGATTTGGCCAAAGTCATCCATTTATTCATATCACCTTTATAATAGATATCGTATTCATCAATCGCATTGGCATCATTCAAATCCATGATCTGCAGTGCTTCATCAAGCAATGACAACACCCCATTCAATACACTTTCCTGAGAATCAAATTTCGGATACTTAATTGTTCCGTTCCAAGATTCAGTGAAAGGGATATCCCCCCATAGCATCGTCGCTTCATACATATGTTCAGCCAACAGAATCTTACACTGTGCAATAGCATTGTGATTCACCGGATCTGCTTCTTCCGCATTTTTAATAGCCAGCATCAAGTTATTACCACCGACAGAGTAGTAATGTTTCCACGTATTTCCTGTACTATAAGGGGAAATGGTATATACCGATTCATCCCAGCCACCATAATCAAGTCCACCATCAACCTGACACTGTGAACTCATTGATAACGGAATATAGAAGTCACCACCGGTACGTGTTCCGGCCCAGTTTACGGCTACATAGTTAAACAAATATCCGGGATCAACTTTCTCGGCAGTATTGGGGTCATGGTTGATATCAAGCCAGTCGCTGCATGAAGTAAATAACCCACATGTCAAAGCGCTCAATGCATATGCTAATATTTTCTTTTTCATAATCATGTTCGTTTAATTCTTACAATGTTAGTCTGAGATTAAATCCGAAACTTCTGGTAGAAGGGATACTGTTAAACTCTACACCGCCTCCGATCTGAGAAGGACCGAAGAAGTTAGCTTCCGGATCAATATGCGGCACATGATCTTTGATGATCCATAAGTTACGTGCCTCGAAGCCTAAATCCAATGATTTAACAAAGAAACTCTTAAACCATTTACGCGGAAAACTATAGGACAATTGCACTTCTCTAAGTTTCACAAATGATGCATTATAGATATTTCCTTCATTATTACTGGAGTTCGCCACATGCTGCCAGTAGTCCTGCATACTCTTCACCGGAACATCATTAGGTCTGTAAGTTCCGTCATCCTGAAGAATAACACCCGGTTCAATAAAAGAGGCATCTTCACGGTGAGCCACTGTTTCTGCAGCCAAACCACTGCTTCTCAAATTAGCTACTGTTTCCGAATATAAGGAACCTCCATGACGGATATCAATCAAGAAACTAAAAGTCAGCCCTTTATAAGTAAGTGTATTGTTGATACCCATTGTAAAGTCAGGATAAACGTCTCCCAAACGTACGTTATTGACTGTTTCTCTCAAACCTGTCTTAGAGTTAATTACATAATTACCTTGATCATCACGCTTCCAGGCAGTACCGTACAAACCGAACGAATCACCTTTGGCAGCCTTAATCTGCAAACCACTCAATCCGCTAGTCAATGTATATTCATCAAGTCCTTCAGCCAACTCTTCTACAGTCTGCTTATTAGAAGCAAACGTTGCATCCAAGTCCCATTTAAAGTTACGTGTTTCTACAGGAGTCAAGCCCAAAGTTACTTCGACACCCTTATTGGCAATCTTTCCGGCATTGATATTATTAGCAAAGTAACCTGTTGATAACGGGACATCAATACTTACAATCTGATTCTTTGTGATATTGCTATAATAAGTCATATCCAAACGAATCTTTCCACCAAAAAAACGTAAATCAGCTCCGACTTCGAATGAACTTTGGTTCTGAGGTTTCAAGTTTTCATTCGGCAGAACACGAGGCCCGGTAAAACCAACCAGTCCCATGTGTGGGAAAGTATTGACATTACCCAGATATTGCAAAAAGTAAGTACTAGCTGGAGTATATTTAAATGCCAAATTGTACGGATCTTCGTCACTACCCACATTCGCATAACTTAAACGAATCTTACCGTAATTCAGGATGTCTTTATTCTCCATCAATTCTGTGAAAATAAAGCTACCGCTGATAGATGGATAGAAATAAGAACGGTTATTAATAGGCAGAGTAGACGACCAGTCATTACGTCCTGTTACATTAATAAAAAGCATATCTTTGTATCCCAAGCTAATATCTCCGTATAAACCGACAAGACGTTTCTTTTCATAATAATTCACCGGAGTAGTAGATTTCGCATTAGTATATGTATACAATCCGTCAACTACCAGGTTCTGAGCTTGTACATTTTCATTCTTCCATTCTTCCTGATAGAGATTATGACCTACCATCGCCTTAAAATGATAATCATTGGCAAAAGTCTTCTCATAGGAAACCATTAAGTCATTATTTATAATTCTTTTATACAAATTCCAAGTCTGAAACTTACCATTTAAGGCTCCTACAGTACCCTTTGCGTAAAGTTTACGTCTTCCTTCTGTATAGAAGTCAGTTCCGGCATTGTTAGTGATAGTCAATCCTTCAATCGGCTTATAAGTCAATGTGATATTACCGATCATACGATCCAGATTATTGGTAAATTTATTCTTATTAATAATCCAGTACGGATTATTACTTTTGCCTTCCGGATCCAACGTAACCTGTTTGCCATTTTCATCAATCCAGTTCTGCTTAATATCATGAATATCAATCGTTCTTGGCAATCCATTGATTAAAGGAATCAGCAAGTTGCTATCATTTGCCCCCTGTGCCGGACGACCTTCAGAATCTGAACGTATATATTGGGCAGAGATGCGTCCTGTGAAGTTGCTAGTAAAGTTCATACCTGCATTCACAGAGAATGCATATTTGTTATAGTCAGAACCTGGCACAACACCGGTCTGATTAGTAGAAGTAAAGCTCAAACGGAAATCAGCCTTTTCACCACCTCCGGCTACTGACACATTATTAATATAGCTCATTCCGGTTTCATAGAAATCCTTCACATTATCAGGATTTGCTTTCAAGGTCACTTTATCTCCTTTATAATCTGTAAATTGCTGATCTTGTACCGATGAAATCTTCGGTCCCCATCCATTCAGCATTTTTACATTATATACTCCGTAGCTACCTTGTGCATACTCATTCTGGAAATCAGGCAATTTAAGTACATTCTCAAATCGTGTTGAAGAGTTTACCGTAACAAATACCGGTGAATTCTTCTTCCCTTTCTTAGTAGTAATAACAATTGCACCGTCTTTTGCACGTGCTCCATACAATGCAGTTGCAGCTGCACCCTTCAATACGTTAATAGATTCAATATCGTCAGAGTTGATATCTCCTGCACGGTTACCTACATCGACTATACCATTGGTTCTGTCAGGATTGTAAGAACCATTGTCAATAGGAAGTCCGTCAATAATAAATAAAGGGGAAGAAACTGTGCCAATAGAGGAAGCACCACGAATCTGTATACTTGAACTACCACCTACCGTTCCAGACGACTGTGCAATTTGCAAACCTGCAATCTTACCGGACAATGAATTAAGCACATTACTTTCACGCGCTTTAGTTATCTCATCTCCTTTTACACTGGATACTGCATAACCTAAAGATTTTTCAGATCGCTTAATACCCATAGCTGTTACCACTACCTCTTCAAGATTCTGAGAATCAGACTTTAACAAAACTTTCAAAGTAGGTTTGATTACGACTTCTTGTGTTTGCATACCAATATACGAAATCTGCAAAGTCTTTGCAGAACTAATGGATTTATATATAACTGATAATCAGTTAGGTATATAGGGGATAAATCAGTAACACCAGTCGATATTTTATCAAGCAGAAATAGCTTATATATCTATTTGACAGTTAATTACCCTAATTCAGCTAATGTTTTACTCTCTTTTATGTAATACCACTTCTCTACCGAAATGAAAACTATTTATCTTATAATCAATATTATATCTATAAAACAAGGAGCTATTATAAACAAAAAATAGTATCATGCTATAAGAGGCGCTTTTATTTGTATACAATTAATCAGGTAATGGATGTTGCTAATTAAAAACATTGTCCCATTCATTTTTCTTTTAAAGGCAAGGAAATATTGTAAATATTGGAGACTGCTTATATATTGATCTGTCTTAGTTGAGGTTAGATTGCAAAAAGGCTGCTCCGATCATTGGAACAGCCCTCTCTATATTTAAACTCTTCTGTTAAAAATCGTCAGCAGGGAAACCTGTTCGACGGAAGCCTGAAACTTTATAAGTTAATCCATCTTCATCGTCGTCGAATTGTACCATATATACGATACTGTCAGCAGGCATACCACTAGGAGTTGTGGCAGCTTTTTCCAGTACCTTGCCATCAGTTATTTTCACTTTGGATTCATATGTTACATTATCCACAAAGCCTGTTGTCGAGAAAGTCCTCGCTGCATAATTCACGTTTACTTTCAGTTTATATTCCCAGAAGTTTCCTAAATCATCCAACCACATTTCAGTTTCACTGTTGCTGGCTGTATTGTAAGTACTCATTTGCAGATGTCCTGCTCCGAAAGGATCTTCTACTTCTTTCCCGTCAATAAATGCATTCACTGTCACCCACCAGTCTCCTGCCATTTTTTCAACAGCAGTACCACCTGGTTCTGTATCGTTGTCGCATGCCACGAATGTAAAAGCCAGTGAAGCTAAAAGTAATATCATATATTTCTTCATAATCGTATTTTTATTGTTTTACTATAATGTCAAAAGATAGCTGACCGGCATAAGCAACAGTCCATTTCAGAGTCCCAGTCGCAGGGTCCAATAATGTATTAGTCATTTGATCCATGGAATCTCCCCAACCTGCAACATAACTTTCCAGAGGAGTAATGGTATTATCATCATTCAATTCGAATTTGCCAACCATTGCATAGTCCGGTCCATAGCCAGCACGCTGGTCATACCAGCCTCCTAAGAAATCGCTGATATAAAAAATCCCCGGTTCCATCTGGAAAATCACAATCTCATATCCACTGAAAGCTACCACAGAAGGGGCGGTACGTTTGCTTCCTTCGGCTACGGTATAAATTCCGGATTTCAAAGGAGAAGCAGTATTATCTGCCACATATACTGTTCGTGTAAATGTTTTGGCAAAACCGTCCTCGTTGTATGCCGCATATACTAAATTGTAGATTCCCGGAGTGTTGACATCAACACTACCTTTTATCTGAACAGATTCAGTAATATCTTCTCCGTTCATTTCCGCATAATATCCCGGCTCCACAAAGGGTTGCCCTTTTTCTAAAACGATCTTTTCATCACCCTCTCTTTCCAACGTAACAAAATAGGTGACTTTAGAAGTGTCATCTGTTGATTTGTCGCAAGCTCCAAAGACAAACGGCAAACATACTAATATGCTGTATATTATATTTTTCATACGTAAAACTTACTAAGTTATTGGTTACTATTTGATATCCCACCAAACCGGAGTACTTCCCGGTACCCCTGCAGGAGTATTCACATTTTGCTGACGTGCGCTTAATGGATAAGTCATACGTTTCATCAGTCCACCCGCTTCCAGACCATTAGTCCATGGGGCAACTAACTCTCCCGGAGTGTATACTGACTCATTAGCCTGTATCTGTGCTGCTGAATAAGAAGACAGTTTCGGACAATCCGTACGACGAATCTCACTCCATGCTTCCATATGATCCATATAGAAAAGAGATACCCATTTCTGCATATAAATCAAGTTTAACTTGTCTGCCTGTGTAGAAGCAGCAGACCATGCACACGCTCCTTCCAAAATGGTATTCTCTTGACCTGCAAATCCACGAACGGCAAAGTCTGCAGTTACACCTGCTTCATAAGCACTCTTTGCATTCGCATCATCATTGTGAAAACGAGCATATACCTCAGCTATCAGGAATTGTAATTCAGCCTGAGTAAAGAAATAGACAGGTTTTGTGGCTCCGATAGAGTAATCAATCGCACTTACGTTTTTGTTTTTCCAGTTGTCAGTACCCAGAATGCTTTGCATATGTGTTTTTCCTCCGGGAAGTTGACCGACATACTTTCCATCCGCATCTGTTTTACTAATACCATAAGCGATTCGAGGGTCTCCTGTGCTGCTTAAATAAGATACTAACGGATAGGCAGCACAATGATTACCGGTCAAGCCGACCGCATTCGTATTATACCATGGATTCCGTTTGTCTGTTTCATCCAAGAAACAATCCAATTTCACGTCACCGGTAAAGAATTCGTTGTTTTGTACTAAGGTCTTCACTTTCTCTGTATACGAAGCCGCATCTATGTTGGCATCAATGAAACGCAGATACATACGGAGGCGAAGAGCATTGGCAAAACCTTTCCATTGAGCGATATTTTTGTTGAATATCAAATCCGGCACATCCATACCACTTCCATCCAAAGCAGCTTCTGCCGCATCTATCTCACCTAATATACCTTTATATACTGTTTCACCCGTATCCCACTTAGGTGTGGCATTGGCATTACCTTGCAGAGCTTCCGAATAAGGTGAGTCACTGGTATTATCTACCATTATCTGAAAGGCATATGCTCTCAGTATGGTAGTGGCGAATCGGTCGGCAGGGTTTGTGGTCTTTTCCAGCACCTGCTTTGCATCTTCCAAAGCTCCTGCAAACAGGATTCTATAAGAATAATCCATTTGTTGGGAAGATTCGGTAAATGTATATTCACATAGAGTGTTATACTGATTCGACTCCGGTTTCTGTTCATAGTACTGAGCGAAAAAGCCAGCGTAATTATAAATTTCTCCGCCTACCGCCGAAGCAATGGAAGCACTGATAGAGGGGAATATCAAATCCGCCGTCACCTGATCATTCATCGGGTAGTTCGGGTCGTCATTGATGTTCAGGTCGCAACCTGCAAACAATGCTGTTGTTGCTAATGATGCATATAATAATATTTTTTTCATTTTTATTCCTGTTTAAAATTTAACCATTAAGTTGAAACCGAAACGACGTGAGCTGGGATTAGCCGTGTATTCTCCATAGTTACCTTCAAGGTCGTTACCAAATGAAGTCATTTCGGGATCAATAAATGTATTGCTGGATGGAGTCCAGACAAATAAGTTATTGCCATATGCAGACACTTTTACTGCCTGGAAAGGAGTTTTTGCCAACCATCTTTTGGGCAGGTCCCAACCTAATACAACAGAACGAAGCTTGACGTATGATTTGTCTACCAGGAAGCAGCTTCCCATATCAGAGCCACCGTCGCCCCAGTATTTATAAATGTTAGAGCTTGTAATAGGAGTTGTATTTTCTACATAAGTAACGTTTTCTCCATTCACTATTTTATTTACTGAGTTAGGAACAATCAAAGGATTACGGTCATTGTAGGCAGTCTGTATCGCGTTACCGGTAAAATAGTTTATATCTTTAGTACGTGAATACATCACTCCGCCCTGACGGATATCAAAATCAATGCCTAAGCTTATACCTTTATATTTCAAGTTAGTAGAAACACCCATTTGATATTTGTTATTCATATCTCCGCAGATTCCGAATTCGCTGGCTTCAACCGGAAGACCTGTTGATGAATTTACTACAATACGTCCTTGCGGATCACGTTCGGCTACCTGAGCCTTGAAAACACCAACAGGCATGCCTGTTATAGCGTACATACTGGTACCTCCATTGAGACCATAAATCGTTGTAATGCCACCCAATTCTTCCGGTAAACTGATCACCTTACTCCAGTTCTTTGTGAAGTTCCATGTCAGTTCCCAACTGAAATCTTTTGTTCTTATCGGAGTGCCGCTGATCAGGAGTTCTATACCACGGTTACGAATCTTACCCAGGTTCATATTCTGTGCTGTATAGCCTGAAGCAGGGTCCATAGCCAAAGAGAAAATCTGCTTATCGGTATTCCTATTATAATAAGATACGTCAAAAGAGAGGCGGTTTTTGAAAAAAGCCATATTTAAACCGACTTCAGATTCTGTGGTCATTTCCGGACTTAATGTATTACTTCCGAGTACATTTCCTGCAGAGTAAGCGTTGACACCTCCTAGAGGGAAAGTCAGAGAACCGAAAGGTATTCTATTGGAAGATTGGGCATACACAGGATTAACCATATACACATCAGCATCGTTACCTGTTTTACCCCAGCTGGCGCGTATCTTACCAAAAGTTATCACATCTTGCAGATTGTCATTCAATAATTCGCTGAAAATAAAACTACCGGTAATACCAGGATAGAAGAAACTGCGATTTTCTTTCGGAAGAGTAGAAGACCAGTCATTACGGGCAGTAACCGTTAAATAGAGCATATTCTTCCATGAACCTTCAAACTGTCCGAAAACACCCATCAGACGTCTGAGTTCCATGTGCTGTTCTACTATAGGAGTTTTGCCGGAGTTCTTCAGATTAAACCATGTAGGAATCGTTAAATCATTAACTTCTGAATATTGATAAGAGACTTTACGTTCATTGCCATTGAAACCGACCAGTGCATTGATATTAAAATCGTTAACCGGCATATTGAAATTAACCATAATATCCTGGTTTATCTCGCGACGACGGGTTATCTGCTCAGAATATTGTCCGGTTTCACCAGAGAAAGGACTGCTGGAGCCCTGACCTTCTCCATTAGGAGTACCTTCATAATAAAGAGCGTACAGATTCGGTTTTCCTTTGTCACTTTGTCCTGTTGTAGTATCCAAGCCCATACGATACGTAAACTTGAAGTATTTCAGGAATTCATAATCCAATTGAAATTTTCCGTAGAATCTTTCAGATTCATATTCATTCAAATAGTTATTCAAAATATAATAAGGGTTCATAACTCCGTAGGGGGTATAATAATATCCCGGAGTGTTGAACGGATCATTCTGGTCTTCCAGTCCTATTATGCTGATATCTCTTGGTGTCTGATATAAAGAGTTTAGCATGGACAAACCTTGTCCCGTAGTAGCAAAGTTATTCTTTTGATAAGCGTAATTCAGTGAAGAAGAGAATGTCAACGCTCCTGCCTTATGGCTGCCGCGTGCAGAAAAAGTATATTTATCGTAGCTGTCGGCATCTGTCGGGATCATACCATCATCGCTGATCTGAGAGAATGATACATAATAATCACTTTTATCTGTAGCTCCATTGAATGAAAGGCTGTTGCTATATCTGAATCCCGCATCAAAAAAGTCTTTGATGTTATCAGGCATTGCCACATAAGGTTTCAGTTTCTGAGAGTTGTTGTACACATTACCCCACAACTGCATGGAACCATCGAAACGAGGTCCCCAGGAACCGTTCTCCAATTCTGTATGGTTGCCGTTCCATCCCATACCAAATTCATTTTGAAATTCCGGCAGACGCAGAACAGTTGACCACTGAACTCCACCGTTATACTCGATTCCAACTCCTTTTTCTTTCCGGCCGCTTTTGGTAGTAATCATGACTACACCGTTGGCAGCACGGCTACCATACAAAGCAGTGGCCGCAGCACCTTTCAAAATAGTCATGTTTGCCACATCATCCGGATTGATAGCGTTGGCACCGTTTCCAAAATCATATCCGCTATTCAAGCCATCTGTAGAGTATACGGTAGAGTTATTCAAAGGTACTCCATCCACGACATATAGTGGTTGGTTGGTACCGGAGAGTGAGCTAACTCCACGGATAATGACCGAATTAGAGGCTCCGGGGTCAGATGAAGTGCTGGAAATCTGTACACCTGCAATCTTACCTGCCAAGCTTGACATCACATCAGATGTACGGCTTTCCGCAATTTTTTCTCCACCCACTGAAGTTGCAGCATAACCTAATGCTTTTTCAGATCTTTTAATACCCATTGCTGTAACAACAACTTCATCGATCTGTTGAGCATCCGACCTAAGTACTACCTTTAAATTAGGCTTAATCGCTACTTCTTGAGTTTGCATACCGATGTACGAAATTTGCAAAGTCTTTGCAGAACTAATTCTTTATATAAAGTGTTGATTATTATAATAATGAGAAATATAAACCTAATCGTCATATATGTTATTGTATCCATATATAAACGTGATAATCAATTATTTATCAGCATTATAACTACCCTTTTCTTTAACGAATGATACCCTGTTTCTATCCATTTCAATCATTTAGTTCATTCATTATAAGAAAGTTATGTCTTTATTTTATTTATATGAGGTATTATTATTGGATACTATTTTTATATTTCCCGAATATTTCTCACCACCAATCATAATGAATGATTACTTTTGGGGCGTGATAGTAGAAAAAGATCAAATCTGAAGAAAAGCATATTTAGTTATGGTATAATTCAAAATATGCAGAACCTGCTTGGGAGAATGACAAAAATCGGCAGGATTTTAAAACAGCAGATCTACGGATGAAATACATCTGTCCGTTTTTTGTTTCCTTGTGCTATATGATTACTTATATCAGCTTGCACCTTTGAATATAAAAGAAATATTTAGTTTCGATATGATATATTTCCCTGTGACAGGAAAGTCTATCAGTTAGAACAGAATTAGAAATTAAAACTACTTTTGGCTCTTCCTTTTAAAGCAATTAGATGTTCCTCGGTGAGTAACGAACTGTTCCTTTTAAAGGAACGGATCGTTCCTTTAAAAGGAAAGAGTCCTGACATTGCACTTTTTATGTATATTACAGTCATTTATATGCGACAAATCATTTGTAAATTGCATATTCTTACATTGATTTATGCATTATTTCTGCCATATTGTTAGATTTTGAATCAACTCTGTTGAAACCAATCTTAAAAACAGGACATTTCCAGACAATCACTGCCTAGCTTTTTGGTCTATTAGCTAATTTTGAATAGGCTGCTTTCTCAAGGTCATGCACAATAGTCATGTCCATGATATTTGCATATACCTGAGTTGTCTTCACACTTTTGTGTCCCAGCAGCTTTTGTACAGTCGTTATATTTGCACCACTATATATCAATAAGGTGGCGTTTGTATGTCGGGCTGTATGGAATGATATCCGTTTGTCTATTTCTGCCAGCTTGGCTAATGCATTCAAGTCTTTATTCACATTAGAGTTATCTTTCAGCTTGAAGAATCCGTTTAAATCGTCTTTGTAGTTCTCCAACACCCGCAGTCCTTTACCTTCAAATAATAAATATAAAGGAAGGCGCACATCAATACCTGTTTTAACAGATTTGTAAATCAGCCACGTCTCCTGATGGAGTTCGACAATATTCGCGGCAGTCAGATTTATAAAATCAGAGTACCGCAAACCGGCGTAACAACAAAATAAAAAGGCATCTTTTGACTTTTGTAACTTCGTAAACTTCCCTTCCAGATTCACCTCCTCCATTTTATTCAGCTCTTCCGGCGACAAGTGCGTATGACTTCCTTCTATGCTTTTGATTTTATATTTTCTGAAAGCATACTTCTGAATATCCATATACTCTTTATTTATAGCTACATTCACATATCGTTTTAAATGCTTCATATGCTTGGCAATGGTATTGAGATGATACCCCTTGGACTGCAGATAATTATCAAATGAAGACACAAATTCGAATGTCAAATCAGTGAATACAATGTCCTTTTTATACTCTTGCAGCAATTCTAAAGTGGAAAGATGATTCTGCCTGGTGCTCTCTTTTAAAGAAGAGTTGCTGACTTCCTCTTTAAAAAAGGTCAGAAATGAATTCCCATTATTTTCCGGTTTTTCAATAGAGTCTTTCAACGAATCCAAGGATATCGATCTTCTCTGTTGCCATAATCCCAGTTCTTTCTGCTCAATGTCAGCTATAAAATCATATAGCATTCGATTTAATGCATCTGAATTAGGATGGTTCTTTACCATTCTACGTTTTACGTCCCACTGGTCTGGTTTGAGGTACACCCTGGTTGAGAAGTACATTTTTCTCCTGTTTAAGTAAGCTTCTACTTGTACCAATGCCATTCCTTTTTTGTTCAGCTTCTTTTTTCTGTTAAACACAAGGCTGTAACTAATCTTCTTCATTCTATTGTCTTTTAGTTAATACTAAGAACAAAATAAACTAAGTTCTGTGCTATAATTAAGGTTGAACCTGCATTAATTTCTGCAAAAATTAAAATTCAATAATTAAGTATTTACATAACTTTAATTTAAATGCTATTTTTTTATCGTCATTTCTTCATAATAAATCAAAAAGAAACGTTTGCAGGGTAGTTTTATATCCAAAAACAAGCAAATAGAATGTTAATTACTACACTTTGCATTCACAAAGTGACATTTCATGCTTGATAAATCACAATATTTATAGCAAATAAAGATGTTTATCAGCATATTTTCGATGTTATAAATAACAATATGTTATATATACAACCTTTTTTTATCAAATTAATTGTTAGTTTCATATTTATTAATAATTTTGCAACTTGTTAGAGTATAGAGACAATTAATGTAAAGTTGAACTTTAAGAGAGAATTTATGAAAAGAAAATTAATGCTGTTATTGGCATGCCTTT
>OGHW01001997.1_pt1 | contig 13898 bp, 10 predicted proteins | sample 1571641 | NCBI WGS metagenome assembly OGHW01 (sample SAMEA2582066, study PRJEB24529) | metagenome | biome: Human gut stool | place: China | collected 2011 | reverse complement strand
TTGTTCGCGGTATATCAACTTCGACAAAATCTTGCTTCATAAAAAAGTCCTCCTCTTTAAATATATCTTCAAGTATAGGAGAACTTGGAATTTAATCATATGCGGTTGGTTATAGTATGCTTACTAACTAATAGGCACAAATCTTATTATGAATTGTAATTATTTTTCTTACAGTTTAGCCGTCAGTTTAACATCTGGATACTTCTGCTTGAACCAATTTTCCGCAAATTGGTTTTCAAACAAGAATAGTGGAGCACCATAACGATCTTTAACCAGCATATTCCGTGAAGAAGCCATCTTAGGATCAAGCTGTTCTGGATCAACCCAGCGTGCTGTCTTACTACCCAGTGGTTCCATAATAACTTCGGAATTATATTCGTTTTGCATCCGGAACTTGAACACTTCGAACTGCAATTGACCAACGGCACCCAAAATGTAGTCGTTGGAGTTATAGCCAGTATAGAGCTGGACAGCCCCTTCTTGTACCAATTGGTTGATCCCTTTGTGGAATGATTTTTGCTTCATAACGTTCTTTGGCGTTACGCGCACAAACAGTTCTGGCGTAAATTGAGGCAGCTTCTCAAACTTGACGTCTTGTTTACCAGTGTAGATTGAATCACCAATTTGGAAGTTTCCAGTATCGTAAAGCCCGATAATATCACCGGCAACGGCATTCTCAACGTTTTCACGCGTATTAGCCATAAATTCGGTCACGTTTGACAGACGAATTGGCTTTTTAGTTCGCTCCAAGGTAACATCCATGCCTCGGGTAAATTCACCAGAACAAATCCGTACGAAAGCAATCCGGTCACGGTGCTTAGGATTCATGTTGGCTTGAATCTTAAAGATGAAGCCAGAAAACTCTGGTGCCAGTGGATCGATCGATTTACCGTCTTCTGTTTTGTGTGCTGAAGGGGCTGGAGCAAATTTTAGGTAGGTTTCCAGGAAAGTCTTAACCCCAAAGTTGGTCAGAGCTGAACCGAAGAAGACAGGAGTTTGATCCCCTTTGGAGATCTTTTCTTCATCAAGCTCGCTGCCAGCCATTTCAATCAGTTCCATTCCATCTAAGGCGTCTTTCCATTCACCTTCACCAGCCAATGGGTTTTCACCAATCACCTGACCATCTTCATCTAATGGCAGGTAAGGATTGGCAGAATCCTGTGGGTGGGAAAGGGCAACTCGATGATTATAACGATCATAAACACCCATAAATTGCCGTCCCATCCCAATTGGCCAGTCCATTGGGTAGGTTTCGATTCCCAGCACGTCCTCGATTTCATTTAACAGATCCAGCGGTTCACGGGCATCGCGGTCAAACTTGTTGATGAATGTGAAAATTGGAATTCCCCGCATCTTACAGATTTGAAACAGTTTTTTGGTTTGTGGTTCGATACCCTTGGCGCCATCAATTACCATGACGGCAGAGTCAACAGCCATCAAAGTTCGGTAAGTATCTTCAGAGAAGTCTTCGTGCCCTGGCGTATCTAGAATATTAATCCGCTTGCCCTGGTAGTCAAACTGCATTACAGAACTGGTAACGGAAATCCCACGCTTTTTTTCGATTTCCATCCAGTCAGACTTGGCAAAATTGCTGCTGCCTCGTCCTTTAACAGTCCCGGCTTCGCGGACGACGCCCCCAAATAAAAGCAGCTGTTCAGTAATTGTCGTTTTACCAGCATCGGGGTGCGAGATAATCGCAAACGTCCGGCGCTTGTTAACGGCTTCTGCCAATTTTTTTGAATCAGTCATTTTTATGTTCCTTTCGAGAATTATACATATTATAAAGGCTCTTAATTAGTATCAAAATCCAACCAGTTACTGCACTTATTACACACAAATAAAAGATTTTATTAGGGATGTATTCTATTACAAACGAATGCTTACCGGGATTAACATTTTTGAGCAATGGAGTTCCCCTTTTACTCAAAGTATAGTTCTTTTTAATACCGTCCAGTTTCACCCGTGTATTTGAATATGCAATGACTGGGAAATCAATATCTGACTTCTTATTTAGATTCTCATTGAAGATGAACTTATTAGGAGCAGTAATAGGTTTGATATGTTCACCTTTATTATTAACGTATGTTATTTGAGATAAGATAGATTTTTGGTGTTTAAAACTTTTTTCAGTGTAATAATCTGTATCGCCAATTGGACACCTATAATCAAATATATACTGGTAATTATATTTATTTATAAGTGTTGTGGTTGGAAACATTGTATACTTTTGGGATGGCTTTTGTAGTACCGTTACAGTATTATTTTTTTCACTTGGATAAAATCCAGGATTATTAGCATAGGCTCCCTCAAAAGCCATTAAAAAAATTATTGTAATTGCCATAAGCCCCACTATCTGTCTTTTTATTGTGTTGATAGATAATGAAATAAAAATAGTATAAATTATTAATGATCCAATTATTGCTAAAAACAAGCAAGCAGACTCTAAATAACGATATGGTAGTTGAATAACTTTAAAGAAAGAGATTTTAACAATAGACCATGGAAAAATTTTTGTAGAAAGCACAAAACATATTATTCCCAAAATATATATAGACGTATAGGTGTTATTTTTTCTAACAAAATACCATCCAATAAGCAAAGCCACAATAATAAAAATACCGACTGATTGCCATATCTTATTCTCTAGTGAATTTAATAAAAGCATTGAAACACTAGGAGTAAAATCAATATTTATTAAGCTATATGGCGCATGAATGTTTTTTCCAATATAATCTGAAACAAATGGGAAAATAATAAAACCAGTCAATACAATCGTTAATATGATAGCCTTAACTAATTCCTTCCAACGTTTCAAAAAATCATAAAATTTACCACAAATTATCCCAATTAACAGAATAAAAATAAATAATTGAATGCTTATAACAACACTTAATACATGGGAATAAATTAGCAATGAAAGTCCGATACTCAGTAAATACCATTTTTTTTCATTACGGAAAAATAATTCATAGAATCCCAAAAAACATAATGGTAAGAACGTTGATGCAATGAATTCACCAAAAACCGCAGTTCCAACAAATAATCTATAATTATTGCAGACATATAGAAATGAAAATGAAACTGCCATTACAAGATTATCGTTGGAAAATTCCTTCATTGAAAAATAACTTATTATAAACGACAAAAACGTTAATAAAAAATACCAAGCATAAAAAGAATTGATTGGATTTAAAAAAAAGCGAAAGAAAGCCCAAGGATATAAGAATACATCCGGATAAAAAAGAAAGGTTCCTACTCCAGATTGATTAAAAACATCAGTTGCTATAAAGGTGAAAAAAGAACCTTGCTTTAAATTTTGATAGATTTGCTCAACTCTTGAAACGTGGAATAACCAATCTGTTCCAGTAGTAATTTTTCCAGATTGAATACCATTTTTAATCATTAAAAAACTGAATGTTAAAAATAGTAACATTACTAGTCCATCTTTTTTTATATTTCTTTTCTGTAACTTTATATATGTTTCATTCAACTTACTACTCCCCCAAATATAAAGTATTATAGTAAATTATTTTGCATCATTTTTTTCTAAGCGATAAATCGTCATGCAGTAATCAACCATCGTTTTGACTACCGCATACAGTGGCACGCATAGGATCATTCCAAGCAAACCAGCGATGTTACCAGCGGCCAACAGCAGAATGATAATCGTCAATGGATGAATTTGCAGGCTCTTGCCAATAATATTTGGGTAGATGATATTACCATCAATTTGTTGAACGACAATCACTACCACAATAACCCAGATGATTTTCTGCGGATCAATTGCCAAAGCAACGATTAAAGCTGGCGCAATACCAATATATGGCCCGATATAAGGAATGATATTGGTGATCCCAGCTACCAGGCCTAAAACGATTGCCATTGGTTCGCCAATAATCAGATAGCCAATGCAGGTACCAATTCCAACGCAGATACATTCGATCATCTGTCCAGAGATGTATGAAGAAAGCGTCTTATTCATCTGATGCAGTAGTTCCGTAACCTCTTTGGCGTGTTTTTCAGAAAAGAATCGCTGAATGTTTGGTACAAAACGATCGCCATCTTTCAGCATATAAAAAAGCATGACTGGTACGGTTACGACCACGACAACTGCACTGGTAATCGTACCGATGATTGAGCCAACGCTGCTGGTTAGACCCGCCAACAGCTTTTCAGCGTATTTGGTAATCTGCTTGTTGAATTGTTGATAATAATCTGCCAGGTCGATCTTGCGAATCCATTCATGTTTTTGAGAAGCTTGCGCGAGCCAATGCTGCATGTCGTTGGTAGCACTTGGCAGCCAGTGAATCATTTGATTAAGTTCTTTAATCATTGGGGGAATCAAGACTGCGAGACTACCAAATATCAGCAGCAAGAGTCCCAAGACGATCACCATGCTGGCGATCCCACGTTTCATCTGCCATTTACCTAAGCGAATCTTCATTAACAAACGAAAGGCTGGACTCGTCATGTAATATAAAAAGATTGAAACGATCAGTGGTACAAAGATTACTGATATGAAGACGATGATGGGATGAAACAGAAAGTCCAGTTTAGTACAAACCCAGATTAAAGTCGCGACAATTAATAGTTCTACTGACCAAAACAGCAAGCTTTTTCGTTTTATCATTATTTCTTTTCCTTAATAATATAGATTGGTCTTTGCTTGACCTGCATGTAGACACGACCAATGTACTTACCAAGAATTCCCATGCATAACAGTTGGAGTCCGCCGAATAATAGGATGATACAGATCAATGAAGCCCAACCAAAGACACTGCTACCTGGCTCCACAATCCGTCGGATAATAACAAACAACAGACCAATAATTGAAAGTACAAATGAAGTCGTTCCTAACCACACCGCAATCGAAAGCGGCGCTTGTGAAAAGTCGGTGATTCCATCCATTGCATATTTGAACAGTTTCCAAGTTGACCAGTCAGTTTCACCGGCCACTCGTTCAACGTTATGGTAGTCCAGATATTTGGTCTTAAATCCGACCCAACTGAAGATGCCTTTTGAAAAGCGGTTATATTCTTTTAATGATAGAACGGCATCAACCATCTGTCGCGTCATCATCCGGTAGTCGCGTGCACCAGGAACAATGTTGGTTTGTGAGATACGATTAATGACGTGATAAAACTGATCACTTAAAAACGACTTAAATTTAGCTTCACCAGTACGATCGACACGACGCGTTCCGATACAGTCATATTCGCCCGTTTGGAGCAATTCATACATTTGTGGCAAAAATTCTGGCGGGTCTTGTAAATCAACGTCCATTACCACGACGTAATCGCCAGTGGCGGCTTGTAATCCGGCGTATAATCCTGCTTCTTTACCAAAGTTGCGCGAAAAAGAAACGTAATGGACGCGCTCGGGATTTTGTTCATGCAGTTTGCGCATTTCGGTCAGTGAGTTATCTGACGACCCGTCATTGACAAACCAATATTCAATTTGTAAATCGTTCATTTGGCGAACGACTTTTTCCACAGCTGGGTAGAATAATGGAATTGATTCTTCTTCGTTATAACAAGGAACTACAATTGATAATTTTGACATTTTAAATTCCAACCTTAATAAATGTAATTTACAGAACATAAATGTTTATTTTAAATAGATTTTTTTCACCTTAAAATAGGGTTCATACACATTATTTGGAAAAGCATTAGGATCATTTGTTAATTCAAAAAAGGAGTTTTCAATTGAATAATCATTATTACTATTATATGAAATAGGTTCAACATACACATTCTCTTTATTTTTTGAATTAATTATTATTGAATAACGTGCTGACAAATTATGGTTAAATACCATTGCATCTTTATATCCAACTACAACTCGGTAAAACGACAACATAATAATCAAAACGCTTATAATGTTTATAATTAGAGAAATTCTATTTTCCGCATTAAAAGAAAGTAGTTTAAACATCCCTACAATCATTAATATAAATCCACCAGAGAAAGCGCGAGATTCATTAAATCCTTCAGGAGCAAATGCCAACACTAGAATTGAGGCAACACCTCCAATTACAAATGAAAGTCCTATAAGATATTGATAACGATTTTTATTATAAAGAGTAGCAACTATTATTGCTAAAACCAATAATACAAAAAATAAAACCATCTGCTTTTGCGATAGTATAAAAGCAACCAATTGTTTAAAATTGCTTAAAGTTCTTCTAATGATAGATTCTTGTAAGAAGTTTGGATGAGTTGTTACTAATCGATTATGTCCTCCTGGCGAAATTATCAATATTGCCAATCCAATTAGGCTAAACACTAATCCTAATATTTGACTTAAATAAAACCTTTTTGTAAAAACATATTGGATACAAATTACAAATATTGATATTAGGATCACACCACCAGAGGTATTTTCATTTCCCCATCCTGCAAAGAACCCTAACATAGGTAGATATAGGCAGGCTAGTTTTTTATTAGTGGCATTTACGAATAATAAAAGATAACTAATATATATAATCATTGTATCCATGTAATTTCCAACTCCTGCGCGCCAAATAAATACACTGGCAAATCCAGGAGTAAAGAGATATATGGCAGATATAATAGTAACTACTCTTAATAGAGAAAAATTTTCATCTTGCAGTGCATCTGTTATTTTTAGGATTAAAAAAATCAAAATTGCAAACAAAAATGCATTTAAAATGCTTGATCCCTTTTGACCACCCAACAAAGAAACTCGACAAAATGTCTGACCCCAAAATCTACCATTCCAAGTCATATAATCTTGTATACCATCTCTTATTATATGCCCTTGAACTGCTTGGTATCTAAACCATAAATCATCATCCATTAATGGCGTTTTTAAATTCCAAACCAGCATTATCAAAAAATTTGTTATCAATAATAGAGCAATAAAAAATTGAGAAAATTGTTTCTTTTTACTCATATGGTTTTAAAACTTCTTTCTATAATAAAAATACACATTAATAAAATAGTACATCATGAATTTCTAATAATCCATGATGTACTATCCTTTTATTGCTAGTTATTTGAGGATACTTGTGATGGAGTAATGTTGTAGGTAACAGTCTGTCCATTAATCATGCCTGTTGCCGTCCAATTTCCATCAGAGTTTTGATTCATAGTAAAACCGTCAACATCATCAGCAGTTGGCATCCCAGATACTGATTGACCACTTAAACCGGCTTTTTCTCTTTCAACGCTGACGTGTTCTTTAAGCATAGCCTTTGCATCAGCAGCTGTCATCTTTGCGGTACTTTGACTACTTGATGATGAAGATGCACTCGAAGAGCTGGATGATGAACTACTACTAGAAGATTCAGTAAGGTTACCTTCTTTTGATGATGAAGTTGAAGAACTTAAGCTGTCGGATGAATCACTATTTTTATCCAGTAATTCGTTTACATTTTCAATATTTTTCTGTAAAGACTTAGTTAGTTGATCTTTTGAAAAGACATAGGAAGCTTCTGAAGACTTAACAGTTACCTTCTTTGCAGTATTAGTAACCGTATATTGTTCTTGATTGTCACTTATTCTTCGTCTTAAATTATTATTAGTAGTTATCTGTACTGATTGATTTCCAGTATTAGTCCCCTCTTTTTTTGCGCTCTTGAGATATGCCATCATTGCATATTGAGCTTCTGAATATTTTTTGTCTTGAGATTTAGCAGATGATGATCCAGATGTTTTTTCTGATACGCTAGCTGATTTACTTGAACTGCTGGTAGAAACGGTTTGTTTGCTTCCACACGCAGCTAAGGATAGCATTAACCCAAAAGTTGCAATAGTGGCCAATACTTTCTTAAAATGCATTTTTATAATCTCCTTTAATTTAACGGACAATTTCATAATCGAATTATACTAGTATTAATAACGGCAATCAACAATAAAAAAGCACTGGCAGACTCTTCCGTCATGCCAATGCCTAATAAATTTAACGAAGCGTACCAGCAAACGATGGCATAAAGTATGAGTTAATGTAGCCAACTTTTACGTATTCACCAGGTTGCGGTGCGTGAACGTATTTTCCATTGCCAATGTAGATTGCGACATGGTATGATGCACCTGCATTACCCCAGAAAAGCAGATCGCCAGGCTGTGCTTGGCTTACCGCCTTACGGGCAGTTAAGTAGCCCTCTTGAGCAATTGTGTTATGAGGAAGGTTTAAGCCTCGTACCTGTGACATCACATATTTAACCAAACCAGAACAATCCATGCATTGCAATGAATCACCACCCCAAACATAAGGAATATTCATTGTGGTAAGTTTCAAAGCCAATTGTACGATTGCATCGTTAACAGAGGTCAAAACACCATCACTGGCTGCTTTATATGCAACTCCATTGACGGTAATATTAGTGTTCTTTACTAAAGCACCATTACCATCAAAGTAATACTGGTTTCCCCAGTTACTATAAAGACTGTTATCTAAACGTGCACCATCACTTTGGAAGTAATACGTATTGCCCCAGTTGTTGTAGAATCCGTTATCTAAACGTGCACCATCGCCTTGGAAGTAGTACGTGTGACCCCAATTGTTGTAGAATCCGTTATCCAAACGTGCACCATCGCCTTGGAAGTAGTATGTGTGGCCCCAATTATTGTAGAATCCATTATCTAAACGTGCACCATCACCTTGGAAATAGTACGTGTGGCCCCAATTATTGTAGAAGCCGTTATCTAAACGTGCACCATCATTTTGGAAGTAGTACATATGACCCCAGTTACTGTAAAAGTAGTTCTTGGCCATTGTACCATTAGCGGTAAAGTAATAAGTGTTACCGTTCTGCGTCAAAAAATAATCCTTGACCGCTTGACCATTTTGATAATAGTAAGTATTGCCATTTTCGGTAACTAAACCATTCTTAACAGCTTGAGCAGACAACGTAGTCATTGCTACATCACTGTCAGCAACTTCTTCATTTACAGAGGAAGAAACAGACGCTACATTTTCAGCAGCTGAAGAGGCTTCTGCACTTGCAGCAGGTAAAGCTGCACTGCTATTTGATGAGGTACTCTGAGAAGCAACTGGGGCATTACTTTGAGCACTCTCATTACTGCTTTCAGCAACTGAACTAGCAACTTCTGAATTTACTCCACTCGCTTCGTTGACAGCAATAGTATCGGTAGTTGATAGAGCTACATCACTTGCATCAGATTGTTCGGCGACACTCTCACTTTGAATTTCCGTGCTTGTGGAAGCAACAGCTGTTGTTTGCACATCATTAACTGTATCAGCGTTAACATTTTGAGCATTAAACGCAGCAACGCCCAAAGCTACAGTTGTGGTGGCAATTGCCATACAACACCATTGTTTACCCTTCTTAAACAATTTAAAGTGTTTCTTTGCTTCCATAATCAACAAAAGTCCTTTCATTATTTTTAAAGATTTAATTTTCACTAATAATTTATTAACGATTATTACCTTACCATAAAAAATCCTATAATCGTGTATTTTCAGTTGATTGTTAATCAACAATAATCTTTGAAACGCTTCTGTAATAATTGTAAAAATGAAAGAAACGGCTTAAACCTTTCGGCAAAAGTCGTTTCTTCACAATTTATTAATTATAAACGGAAAGCAACTTGATCAAAACGAGTCAAATTATAAGTACTGATCATATTTCTTAATGAAGTTGTGTATGATGGATCTGTTGCATAACCATCTGCTCGGACCAAGTACGTTGCAGTATTGGAATCAGTAACCCCTATCAAATTACTGTAACGGGAATTTTGAATGAAGAATAAGCTATGGTCAGCAACACTAGCATCATTGTCAGGATATGCTCGGAATGCATCATTTATGGTAATATAGCGTCCATTAATATATTCAGCGGTTGCCATAGTTACGGATTGCCCATTGTAGGAACCCTTAATGCCAAACAGATTATGGTATTGAGAGGCCAAAGTCGATCTGCCCCATCCACTTTCAAGAATTGCTTGAGCAAGCGTCAGTGATGGCAAAATTTTATATTGAGTCCATCCACGAATTGCGCCATTTACGATACTACCAATAAATGAATTGGAATCGGAAAGAACACCATTGCCATCAAAAGTCAGATTGCCAAATCCAAGGTTAATCGTAGCATTGGTTACACGTGCTCCATCTGCACCAAAGTAATAAACTTTACCCCAGTTTGTATAGAAACTATTGTCTAAACGAACACCACCATCACCAAAGTAGTAGACGTTACCCCAATTGGTATAAAATCCATTATCTAAACGAGAACCATCTTTTTGGAAATAGTACGTATGACCCCAATTAGTGTAGAATCCATCATCTAGACGAACACCACCATCACCAAAATAATACGTATGACCCCAGTTCTTATAAAAGCCATCGTCTAAACGAGAACCATCTTTTTGGAAATAGTACGTATGACCCCAATTAGTGTAAAACCCATCATCTAGGCGAACACCACCATCACCAAAGTAGTACGTCTTGCCCCAATTAGTATAAAAAGCATCATCTAGGCGAGAGCCATCTTTTTGGAAATAGTACGTATGACCCCAGTTCTTATAAAAGTAATCCGTGGCCATAGTACCATCTGCTTTAAAATAGTAAGTCTTACCATTAATGGTTGTAAAATTGTCCTTTAATTGCTGACCATTTTGATAATAATAAGTATTGCCATTTTCAGTTACTAAGCCATTCTTTTGTGCAGCAACAGCTAATGAAGTCATTACTACATTTTCAGTATCAGCTACTGCAGAACTAGCGGTTGAACTTTCAGCATTGTTTGAGGCCGTAGAGGTCTTTGTTACAGTGGTATCAGAGTTTGTACTTGCTGATGCTGAACTAGTACTTTCAGTAATTTCTAACTCACTGGCTGTACTATCGTTGGCTGTACTTGCAACAGAAGATTGGCTGTTGGCATTATCTGCAACAGATTGACTGATAACGTTTGTTGATTCGCTCACAGCGCTAGCTATATTTTCTGTACTGGAAGCACTAGCCTGACTTGCAACTGTTGTACTTGATATTGCTGAAGCTGTACTCTCACTAGATGTAGCTGAACCAGAAGTGTTTGAACTGGCTGACGGAACTCCAGAAGTTGTTGATACTACAGCGTTGCCCGTTTCAACTGCTGTATCCGCATTAGCCGTTTGTGTTGCCATCACCGTTCCAGCAGCAACTGCAACGGTCGTCAAAGCCATGCAGCACCACTTCTTGCCTTTCTTAAACATCTTATAGTGTTTCCGTACATCCATGATCTAAATATTCCTACCCTTCCGTTACTAAAGTTTTCTAAATTTTAACAGTTTTAATTTTTATTTTACGATAACACTGTTCATACTAACACATAATTATCTGTCAAGTGACTATTCATCGTTTTTGTTAAAGAACAATAATTTTTGCAATAACCTTGTAACTTTATCTTCTAATTTTCTTCATAAATTTAAAAAAACTCATATCCCTAAGTTCAATCAACTTTAGAGATATGAGTTATCTTATTTACTGCAGCAATGCATATTCATAATTAACCAACATAGTAAAATCCCACATACCATAACCAGTTCCAAAATTGGTCCAAGCGCGATTTGACCAGTAACTGTCTGGGTCAGTATGATCAGTACCGCCTAAATAGCGACTTACATCATGATGCGACCATAAAGTAGCACTCAAATCACCATCAGCAATTCTTGGATACATCCCATACTGTTTCATTTTATAGGCAGTATAGTAGGCAGCATTTACAAGTTCTGCGGCGAAGTTCCAACCGCCATATACTTCGACCTGTTCAAACTGAACAGCGCGGCCATTAGCTGGATAGGCTGCTCCCCATGCCTCATGGTCAGTATCAGAAATTTGAATAATGCTATTATTATCTACAAATGCGTGAACAAAGGCACTATTATAATGTGATTTTTCATAATTTATCTCACCCCAGATATTGTCATTAGGGTTTGCAGTTTCATGAACAACAATCATATTAGGCTTCCCATCGCTAGTGCCGGAATAAATTCCCGTAATATTTTCAGGAATAGCATTGTAATATGTAATGCTTGCATGACCTATGTGGTTATTAATAATGTATTGGTTTACCCCATTATCAAATTGGGGAGTTAAAACACCATCATTATTAGCCCAATATCTCGTTAAATTAACACTAACTTGCTTATTTTTTTGTAATGCGCCATCCGAACCGAAGTAGTAAAGATTTCCCCAATTATTATAAAAACTATTATCTAAACGAACACCACCATTTCCAAAGTAGTAAGTGTTTCCCCCAATTATTATAAAATCCATCATCTAAACGAACCCCACCATTACCAAAGTAATACATATGACCCCAGTTACTATAGAATCCATCATCTAGACGAACACCACCATTTCCAAAGTAGTGGGTGTTTCCCCAATTGCTATAGAATCCATCATCCAAGCGAGAACCATCTTTTTGGAAATAATAAGTATGACCCCAATTTTTATAGAAGTAGTCTTTTACCATTACTCCATTTGAATTGAAGTAATACATTTTGCCATTAATGTTCTTAAAAGCATTCTTTAATTGCTGACCGTTTTCATAATAGTAGGTATTCGTATTTTCAGTTTCTAAACCATTTTTAATTGTTGAAGCAGGCAATGATGTCATTGATACGGCTTCAACATTACTATTTTTAGTGCTATCTAATATTGCCTTGTTTTTTTCTGTATCTGATACAGGAGAAACTTGATTTGCTGTAGAAGATTCCGTATTTTGAATCGACTTTGAATCTAAAGTGATATCTTCAATAGAACTATTTGGAACATTTTCAGAACTTACAGTTTCACTTTCAGGACTAGAAATAATTGCTTGACTGACACCCGAATTTTGTGAAGAAGCAGAGCTATTTTCACTAACTGCTTTTAAATCAGTACTAGATGAATTTTCATTAGTGGTATCTGCTTCGACTGAGGGCAGCAGTACAGTTTGATTTTCATTGACAACATCTGCATTGGCAGTTTGAGTCGTTGTCAATACTCCAAGTATGGCCACAAACGTAGTTAAAGCCATGCAACACCATTTCTTTCCCTTCTTATACATCTTATAACGCTTATGCACATTCATATCTTATTTTTCTCCTCCCATATTTTGATAATTTCCAATTATATTAACATAAAAAAGTAAATTATAGATTCTATAATTTACTTTTTAAAAATATTTTTCAATGGATATTGACGGTTCATATAAAAATTCCGCAATAAAGGTATTCTAGGCATACTTACCGCAAATGCTGAAGCAAATATTATTCGGTATATAATTCCGCAAACTATAGCAAATGTATAAGATACTACCGAAAATTTACCGACTATTACTGGCCAAATCTGTACCATGTCTAAATCAATCAGATGGAAACATAAAATCAGCAGCGATTGAGACCCCCAAAACTTCAATAGCCGTTTTAACCATATAGTCCTAGAGAAATTTAATACTTTATCAAGTAAAATACTGAATTTTATTACTACCATGCTTGAAAGCATACCAACTAGAATTGCCAACCATGTATTTTTAGCCGCTGCATTAACAAAACCAAACAGGTTAAATTGTGAATCAATAAGCCAAAGAGCCATACTTATAATGATCAGCACTGTCCCAAACTTATCAATAAGCTGGTACTTTTTAACTACGAAGCCAAAGAAAAAGAAAATTTGAGATAGCAAGGCCGGTTGTAATGCAAATGGTAACGTTACATATCTAGCCGAAAAGATACCGACAAGTGAACACAGCATCGTCAATACCCCTTTGACTATTAAGCTGTGTTTTTGAATATTTAGCCTCATTATCTGATTGAAAAGCTGAATTCCAAAAAACATTGCTATTAAAAACCAAAGTGCTCCAATTGCTTGAATATGATGGCTTCCAATCTGAGTATCCGCACCAGCCGCATATACGATTGAAACCATAAACTCCTTAATCGAATGGGCTC
>OGHW01001981.1_pt1 | contig 13973 bp, 10 predicted proteins | sample 1571641 | NCBI WGS metagenome assembly OGHW01 (sample SAMEA2582066, study PRJEB24529) | metagenome | biome: Human gut stool | place: China | collected 2011 | reverse complement strand
TAGATACTGTTGCTGGACACCAGCAATGACTGATGCAGCCATTTGTCGAAGAAGGGGATGGCATTATATTCTTTCTGCAAGAGGCTGAGTTTTCCCGATGCGCTTCTATCGGTTCCCGCATGTGTTATGGTGAAGACATAAGTAGTATTGAAATTATCGAAATACTCCAGATTCTCCGTGATATCGGGAGCTGTCACCGTGTATCTCCATATCCCTCCCGCAAGTTGATCCGCTTTTTCTATTTTGAACGGGTTGGCGGCTTCGGCATGGAAAACGGGTTCCAGGTCATGGGGCTCTGTCTTCACATAGAAAGTGACCTTGGCACCGGCCTCTTCCGCCGTAAGCGTTCGTCCGTCTTTCATTATCACCTTACCAGGCTGCCCATAGCTCTCGCCGTACTGGTTGACCTCGATAAACTCCAGCGGCTGGCTGCACGCCTCGTCCGCGAAGATCCGTAGGGTGACATTGATATCCTTGGACTGCTCAAAGCCAAGGAACCATTTCATACGGCCCGCTTTCACATAAGCGGCTTTCAGCGCATTCTGGGCATCTTCTGTTTTTTCCGGCCACGTGCGGTCCGTGTCCACTTGCTCCGTGACCGTAAAGGTCACGATTTTCTCGTCGGTCGGTGCTGACTTTCCTGGTTCCGAGGGTTTTATGGAATAGCTGATCCATGCGGGCAGCCCCTCTACCGTGAACCCCTCGGGCAAGGAAGTCTGCACTTTCGCCGTCAGGCTACCTCCCTCCCTATAAAAAGTGAAATGATCATCGCTGACCCCCAGCATATATTGCCCGTCATACTGTACATTGGACATTGTGGACTCGTTCCATACCACGACATTGTACATGATATTGGCGGCCGGCCCTTTCTTTGCGTCCTCTTCCGTGTCGAATCCCGGGCCACCCACCGCCGTGATGTTCACCAAGTAACGGTGGTTTCGCAGTAAGGGCAGGTACTCGTATGTAGCGTCGGCCTCGGTTCCCGTACGTTTCAAATAGTCTATCCGGAAGAATGTCTCCTTGTCGGGACGACTCTTGTCTGCGCCGGTCAGTCCGACAACGATATAGGGGCGTCTCAAGTAATTTTCCGTATCCTCTTCCGGGAGTGTCTCTCCATTGGCTCCTTGCGTGGCACCCGTCGGGGTATTGGCCGCCTCCGGAACATAGACTTCACGTAATAATATTTTCTCATCCGCTATGGCGGATGTCCTGTCGGTCTTTCCTGTTACGGCCGGAGCGGGATCAGGAATGGAAGGCTGTTTCGCCTTTCTATTGGCCTGATCCCAATAAGTCTCGCTCTCGAACGGAGAGATCCGTCCTTTTGTATTGGTATTATAAAAAAATACCTTAGTCAGTGTTATCCCCTCAATGCCCTCGGCTTTCTCGTCAAACGTGGAAGCCCCTTCCGACGTGTCACTCAGTTTAAGCCCTACATCCACACGTGCCACGGCACGGATCAGGTAGATGGTCCCGAGTTTTGGAACGGCGCCGGAACTGTGATCCACCTTGACCGGATCCGAGATTCCCCACATCGGGAGCTCCCCGTCCTTCCATTCCCCTTTGTCGGGCATGGAGAATGTGAAAAGTTCCATGACCTCTTCCCGTGTTTTTCCGGTCAACTCTTCCGCCCCAGTCTCGTCTGATGCGGCAATGTTGGCCAGCACCACGAAAGTACTGGTATTGCCCGAAGGGGTATTTTTCGCCAGCAGGGTCATGGTACCCTTGCTTTTCTTATCATCCGGATCGCCGGAAGGAATGAAAGATGTCACTTTGGCCTCGTATGAGAACTTATTGTCTTTGTCAAACACAAGTACCCTGATCCTCTCCGCCGCCGTCTCGTTCTCTCCCTCCGGCGTAAGGGAGCGGGTCAAGGGATTCCGAAGCCCAAGCCCTTCGACGGACATGGTGACAGATCTCCAGCCATCCTTGGTTGCTATTTCCGTTCTTCTGTCTCCATGCTCATCCAAGGGGTCGCTGCACCCTTGTATGAGAGGTATTCCCATAAATATCGCCAAGAAAGCGAATAGCAAAGTGTAATGTTTGATTCTCATATGTATCTGTTCTTTAAACTGTTTCTCTTTTTGATGACATGAGTGGCGTCTTTGTTACCAGGGGATGGCCACCTCCGTATCCTCCCATTCATCCACGACAACGTCGTACTCCATGTTCTTGGTCCCTTTCAGCGTGGAGAAGACACGGTAGATGGTATTACGACGGATATTGTAATATGCCTTGTCATCTTGCCCAAGATCCGGGTTATGGAGCTCGATCTTGTACGTCTCATCGGGGTCTCCCGTCCGGTAATCGATGGATAGTACCAAGGCCAGCGCTTCCTCTTTCCCGTAGACTCCCGGGGCCACGTAGATATAGCGAGGTGTCTTTCCCGTATATGGGAGCAGCCTTCCTTTACATTTGGCCACAAAGGCGGATTCTCCGGAGCCCTCGTTGGCACCTTCGTGAAAACTGGGCCTTTCCGGTAACAACAGGGGATCTCCCGTGTAGTCCACCCCCCTGATATCCGGGTTACCGCCACCGGTGGCGGTATATTCCCCGGCGGAAGGCAGGACGGAATAACCGCTGGTCTCATTATTCAAGGAGAGTTTCGTCACTCTGGAAAGCGGTAACAAGGGAGACAGGTAGTTTCCCGCGTCATCAACCGTCGTAAGGATAAACTCGATACGGGCATGCGTGCGTTCCAAGAGTATGCTAGGTGAAAGGGTTACCCTGTCATTGCCGCCCATATTGTCCGGAACGTGAAAATTACATTGGCCCACCATGGGAAGATACTTCCGGTTTTCTCCTTGCAGATCGTCGGACGTGAAAATCTCGGTTTTCTCCGTCAGCAGTCTCGGATCCGGAATCATATGCTCTTCCCGGATCTTTTTCAATCCGGATTCGCAATTGACCAATAAGACAAAATTATAATTACCACCCATCAGCTCCAGGTCCAGGGCTATATCGGAGTCCCCTACGTTTATTCCTCCCATCTCTCTCATCTCGAAATGGTCAATGCCGGTTATACCTACCAGTGGATTGGCAGTGCCTTGGGGATAATAGAAAATGACTTTCTCCGGCGATGTCCCGATGTTCTTATAAGCGAAGAGTAGGACATGCTTGACGGTTTTCTCGTATTCCTCCGCACCGATATAGTTCTCCTTCCATTCCCCCCCTGAACGCACAGGGGCTTTCGTCATCCGGGAAGCACCGGTGCCCTTGTTCATTTCCGCCACGATTCGGATAGGAATACCCGTAACGGATCTTTTCATATCTTCCGTATCTGGCGAGCATCCAGTCAATTGTACAATTACCACGCAGGCCGCTGTCAACAACCTTATCACAGTTCCGTATTTCATTATATATCGTTTTTTATAATAATCTCAACTCCTTTCTGATACCACACGGATCTTAAATCTGTCCTGAGATGATATCAGCACCTAGCTCTACGGGGCGGGAGACGACATTCCAATCCAAGACGGTCGCCTGTACCAGTGTCCATGTTTCCTTCTCGTACTTGAGTTTCAGAGTTATGGGAAAATCATGGTCACACTCCAGGCTATACGGTGGTTCTCCCGAATCACCCCGGAACATGATGATGTCATCCACCAGATTGGCGGTATAAAGGATCTCCCCGGTTGTCTTGTTGACTAGGGATACGAGCGTGTTCCTGCCTTCCTCCAGCTTCATCAGCGTAAAGTCAGCTTTTAACACCCCGTCCGTATCACGTGTGGCTTCGGCCACGTACTCAAAACGTTCGCAAAGGGCGATCTGCCCGTTAAAGTCATAAACACCGTTATCATCTTCTACCCTTATGACGAATTCCTCGTCCATAGGGAATGGATCGGGGATGGGCCGGATGGTAAAATGTACCCGGTATGTCAGTTCCCGCATATTGAAGGCCACCCGTTCATATACGCTTCCCATATCCTCCCGATTCTCCAGCGATATGGAAGCTAGCCCGACGTACAGAGGCCCTGGGGCTGAAGAGACCCTTCTGTCTTTCAACCGTAGCGCGACCCACATTTCCTGCCTGGTCGTGACGCCTTCCTTGAAACCCGAAAAATCATAAGCCTCCAGGTCACGGCCCCCCCATGCGACAAACGTAAGTTTCCCCGTATGCCGCAAAGTGACGGGCAAGGAATAATCCGCCGAAAGAACCGCCTTCTTATCGGAGAATTCGCTCACCAGCACATCTTTCTCGTCAAAGGCAAATACCCGGACCTGCCTGATATCTGACGGATAATTAGGAAATTGTTCGCAAGGGGTCTGGCTGTAAAAATGGAAATTGACCCCTTGCGGACAATCACTCAAATTGTCGAATACGGCTGAATCGCAACCAATAAGATAACAGGCCAGCAACATGATAAATGTGACAGGATGTACGCTTCTGATTCTCATTTGATATAGCTTATATTTGGATTATTAACCGTTTGAGGTTAATTTATTTGTCTGTTGGAGAAAGAAGGGGGAAAGACTCCCCCTTCCCTCTCAGAAGGTTATGTAAGAAATTGTTGGCTGAGTTTACCTCTTATCTAAATATCATTCAAGAACGATATCACGTGAGACGAGGTTCCACTGGAGTATCTTGGCCTCGACACGCATGTAGGTCTCTTCTTTCTCGATATCCGGATTTTCAGGATTAGTTGGTTCTGTAGGGTCTGGATCAGGCTTCGGCAGATACGGATCTTTAGGATCGGAAGGATCCCACGGCATACCTAGGCCCTGGAAAGCCGTAATTGTCAACAGATAGGTGTTGTTACGACGAGTATTAGCGTTCACAATCGTTTTTCCATCAGCGTTTGTTTGACGGTTCCACAACGCACGGTATGCGCATCTTCCGTTCGTATAGGTATAGGCTCCTTGATCCGGGCTCAACTGGCTTTTCTTTGCGGCTTCCTTGCTGGCATAGATCAGCCCATCGCCTTCTCCTCGATAGAACGTCTCGCCCTTTACCCCGGGTTTACTGATTAACTTCTTTTGATCTTGATCCCAATGCAATACCTCTTTTGGAGTATAAGTCGTATAGACCTTGGCATACGGTAGGCGATAGTAACCGAAATTCTTATTGTCAGGTGTGAGTGCCTCCTTTTTTACGGAATTCTCCAAGAAATAAATACCTGCCACCTTTTTAGCCTCGGTAGCATCTGCCGCAACCGCCTTGGCCGCGTACATGCCAAGATCATCCGCTGTTGAAGTCTCTTCCGGCAAGAGGTTTCCCAAGCGGATCAAATAATCCTTGGCTGTACCGTTCGGATCTTGGGCATTTTGAAAATCAGCATAGTCATCAATAGCGGATGTGAAATCTTTGTAAAGCCCGTCTCCCGCTGTGATTGTACGATCTCCTGCATGGTTGCGGAAAAGATATGTCTTTGCGGCGCCGTTGATAGCCGCATACGTGAGGTTATCAAGATCAACACTTCCTTTTCCGTCAGCTGTTTCCGCATTTAGGTCTCCCCCTTTTGTGACCATGCCTTGCGACACGACACGTTCCATGTCAAAGGAGAATACATTCTGAGCCTCTCCCGTGCCTGTCTTGACTGTTTCCTCGGAGATATTGTCCTTGATGGTTTTCTGCTCGGCCTTCGAGGTCATCACGAACTTTTTATCCGTGGCGAGAGCCGCGATGTCGGCCACCGCGGTAGCCGCACTTCCATACTCCTCGTTCGTGGCCGTTGCGATACCGGGATTAAGAGAGCCCCTGTTAAACAACAACGCCATTGCTTGGGAGCCCGAGGTGGCTTTCCATGGGGCGACCGTGTAAGTTCCGGCCGGTGTCGTTTCCCAGAATTTATTCTCCTCGTCAGCGCTTCCTAGCGTCCAGTCCCGAGGCGTACCAAGAGAGATAAGCCGTAAAGACTCAAGCGTGCTCTCCTCTGCTCTACCCGCGTAATCTCCCTGGCTGTCATTTACCGCCCTGGTCATGACATCTTTCATGGTAGAGATGTACATTCCTACGAATGTACTTCCTTCGGTAGGATTCCCTACCGAAGGAACATCGTCATTATTACAGGACGTCATGCCTAAACCTAGGATAGCAACGCCTGCTAAAAGAAATTTTTTTCCTTTCATAACTTAAAAATTAGTGAATAAATAAATTAACTGTTGTTATATAAAGTCTTAACTTTATTCATAAGCGTCTTCGCCATAGAAAGCCCTGGCACGGTCATCCCCCTGCTTATAAGCCTCCTTCAGCAATTCTTCCGCCTTTCTCCAGTCCCCTTTGATATGATAGGCGACCGCCATCGGGAAAAGGGCCCGGCTGTCGTTCCTCACGTCGCTCAACACCCGTAAGGCACCGTCCGCCTTTTTCCCGTATTTTAGCAAGGCGTTGGCATAGTTTAGTGTCACTACCACATCCTCAGGAAACTGTTCGTACGCCTTTTGGAAGACAGGGAGAGGATTCTCCCCCCGCATGAGATATATTTCCGAGAGTTGGTACATCTCGTGTGAGCTCAGACATTCCGGCCTCGTGGCAAACATTTCAGGTAACTCCTCCTGGGTATAAGCCCTTACGTCGAAACTGAAACGAAAGGTCGTACGGCGGAGTTGCGGATAAAACTCTTTTAGGAGGATGCCGTAGGTCCTGCCGTTGTCCAAGTTACGTATGGCGGACTCTCGCTCCGTATCCGTTGGATATCGGTCTATGATAGACAGCAATTCCTCTTTATTGGACAGGGGAGAAATACCTACGAGCTTTTTAAGGCCCTCCCAATCCTCTCCGGCACCGACCGTCCGGTAAGTCGCGGCCTTTTTAAGCCCGGGGTATTTTCCGGAGATATAATTCGAGAGCGCTAGGGTACGCCCTTCCGCCAGTGACTGGTTATATTCCGCTTTACCCTCGGGAGAGGCGAAGCCCTCTATGAGGACCTCTTTTAACTCGGCCCCTTTTATTTCCAGACTTCTTGATATGAATCCTTCCAGCCGGGCGAGCTCCTGCCCGTTATTCGCGAAGGCCTTTCTCAGTTCGTAGCTCGCCACGGGAAAAGTGACCTTGCTGTCAAAGGAGTCTTTATAATACTTGACCGCCACCTTTTCCGGCTCGAGGAAATCATACGCATAATCCTCCTCCTTGAAAACAGGCAGGTCAATGACAGCCACGGTACCTTGATTCTCACGTATGCCACAACCCACGCAACCGAGCAGTTCCTCTCTCACCGTAACATGGCCATCCGCCATCCAGCGTTCGAACGGGACGGATTCCTGAAAGGCCCCCCCCCTGCTCCTCTATGTCCGAAAAAGGATGGAGCTCATTGTCGAACCGAGATGTCCTGGAATTCTCACCGAGAGCCTTCGACCGCGTAATGGCCTTATATCGTATCCTGCCCGCAATACCGACAGGCGCGAAATCGATCCTGTCATCCCCACTGGCGGAAACCAGTGATGGATAGATGACAAGAACGTCCTGTGACTCCAACCGGGTCATGGCGTCCACATGCAGGGAAAAACGCAGGCTTTTTCCGTTCGCGCTCCGCTTGACCCTCACGTCATATCTCCAATGTAATGGTGATAGGTTCCGCTCAACGACCTCCTGGGCCTGCCCGAATATAGCCGTCAAACCAAGGCAGGCACAGACTGCTGACAGCTTTATGTAATAATGCATCGATCTCATTCACTTCATATTTTTATATCTTATACTAATTTTGCCCAAGGCCTGTTTTATTTAAGTATATAAATAATTGAGAGAGAGACTCTTGTCGGGCCGAGGTAATCGGCGCCTCCCTTCCCCGTCCTTTGTCCGCAAGCCGTACATTTGAACTTGTCATATCTCACGTGCGCGTATCCTATCCCCAAAGCGGCTTCAAAATTGAGTCTGTCGGATAAAATCCAATGATAACCGGCACTGATGCCGCCACCGTAGAAATAGCCTTCATAACGGTGCGCCTTCATCTCTTTATGCTTGTTCTGAAGAATAAAAGGGATGTTTATCCCACCGACATTCATCTGGCCTCCATGCGCGTGCAGCCCGAGAAACCAACCGTTGAATCTCTCGCAAGCCCAATATCGTATCTCGGGTTGCACAAGCCAATGGCTCCATTTCCTTGTCTTGTATCCATCTGCGGTGGGATCGTTCTCATAGAAGAAAAAATTCATGCCCACCTGGGTATCCAGGGTCCATTTTTCCCCCAGAGAGAACTCCAGCGAGAGGTTGGGAGTCAACAGCGCATCGTATACGAGATTGTTCTTTATCGCAACCCTTTGTGAAAAAACTGGCAAACTGAATAACAGGAAGAAGAAAAAAATACTTTTTTTCATTTTGACACTGATATTATTTTTAGCGACCGAACCGTTTGGTTCATAACGTTAATTCTTGATGATGCAAAGTTATAAAAGCATAATGCTACACTTGTTACATAAAACAGACAATTAGTTATCGATAAAAGTCATTTTGAACGAGTTATGTCCGTAATATCAACAATAAGACATAATTCTTGATGGTTTCTGCCATTCCGTTCGCAGTAATAGTACAAGTTTCATCATACCACAAATCCTCTCATCGTATCTGTAGCCGTGTCGTATTTTTTTATTCCATGCACGCAATGGTGACAGCATTAGAACGAACAAGGTCCTTCTGAAATATGATAGTACCGACATCAAGAGAGCGAGGCACTTCCCGATGCAACGAGAGAACGAGTGCGGAAACCGGTATCTTTAGAACGATCTCCCCTTTCGGGGCCGGAGATCTACCTAAAAGAGGGGCCGTGGACAGCCTGGCCATCCATTCCATCGTGATGTTCATCGGCTGTATTCGTCCTTTTCCGGAATCCAACTGTCTATCAAATCCCTGTGCCCGTCCATCCACTGGCGTACGGCTCTAGTCTCGGTCCCGCTGGTTTCCTCTATGGCCCGCATCAGGGAGCTGATCTCGGTATCGGACAGGTGGATATTTCCCAAAAGGGCGGCAGCGAACGGATGCTCCTTACTGAATCCTTTCCTAGCGATGGAATGGATTTGCTCGGCCTCCCCATAAACGTTTCTCGAGTCTTCCAGCACCCTCAGGCGAAAGCGGTCAAACATCCAGTGCGGGGTCCAGCCGGTCACGACGATCCATTCCTTCTTGTCGATGGCCTTCTTCAGCAATGCCGTCATGGCGGGACCGCTGGAGATCATGAGCCTGTAATCCAGGCCGTATTCAGGGATGGCTTTCTCCGTGCATTTCATGATGCCGGTACCGGCGTCAATCCCCACGATCTCCCCGGAAAACCGCTGGGTATGGGCACCCAGTTCCTCAATCGTGTGGATTGGGACATATTCAGGTACCACAAGCCCGATACGGGCGCTGTCGTATATCTGCCCGAGGATTTCCAGCTTACCATCGTATTTCTGAAAATAATCGGCATGGGTCACCGGCATCCAACTGTCCATGAACACGTCAGTCTTGCCTCTTGCCAGAGAGGTGAATATGGGGGCGATGTCCGCATTCAAAAGTTCGGTCCTGTATCCCTGTTCCGAGAGGATCTCCTTGGCCAGATAGGTGACCGCTATCCCTTCCGCCCAATTCGCGTAGGCGATGCGGATTTTCTTGTCGGATATGTTACCGCACGAGAAGAATATCGTGACGGCCAGCAGGGTCGTGAAAAGTATCGTTCTGTTTCTCATAATCATTCTGTCTTTTATTATATGTGTCATTCCTTTTGTTTTTTTCGAGCCATTCCCTGCGTGATCCGGTCAAGTACGATCGCCAGTATCACGACGGCAATACCCCCCTCAAATCCCATGCCTATCTTCATCTGGGTGATACCTTTCAAGACCACTTCCCCCAGGCCTCCGGCTGAGATCATGGCGGCTACCACCACCATGGAGAGCGACATCATGATGGTCTGGTTGATACCGGCGAGAATGGTGGGTAATGCCAATGGCAGCTCCACCTTGAACAGGAGCTGGCTGGGAGTGGCCCCGAAAGAGCGGGCGGCTTCCACCACGTTCTTCGGCACCTGCCGGAGGCCCAATGCGGTGAGCCTCGCTACCGGAGGCAGGGCGAAAATGATCGTGGCGAAGGCTCCCGGTACCGTTCCCAGTCCGAAAAATAGCACCGCTGGTATCAGATAGACAAAGGCCGGCATGGTCTGCATGCAGTCAAGCACCGGCTGCAAGATCTTGTTGCAGCGTCCGCTGCCTGCCATCCAGATCCCCAAGGGGATTCCCAGCAGCAGCGCCATGCCGGTGGAGGAGAGTACCAGGGCCAGGGTCTGCATGGTCTCCTCCCAGAATCCCATCCCGTAAATGAGCGACAGCCCCAGGAGGGTGAAGATCCCTGTCCCCCTGCCACTCTTGTATAACGCCAGGAAAGTGAGTATCGCGATGGTTATGTAAAAAGGTATCCCGAGCAGGACACACAGTATCCCGTCGATAACACCTTCCACTCCCAGACTCAGCAGGTCAAAAAACGATGCGCCGTGCTCAGTCAGCCATTCCACGGCCATTTCTATATATTCTCCTATATTTATCATAATTCTATTGCGTTTTGAATGATTTCATTGATTTCTTCCTTGTCTTTTCCCGTCACCTCGATAATGAGCGACGAGAGCGGTACCATTCCCTCGAACTCCCGTTTCTCGTTGACCACCCAGATGGGCGAGTTGGTCTTCGTCATCAGGGGGAGTATGTCCTCCACCACGGTATCGCCCAATATGGAGTGTACCTCTTTCCTTACGATAGAGTCGATGTTCAGGATACGCTCCTTCCTTAATTGGAGAAGTTCCTTCAGATGGACCTCGCCTACCAGTATGCCATCCGGATCCACTACGGGCAACACGGTTATTTTACGTTCTCTCATCTTCCGGATCAGGACCTCCGGTCCCTCTTTTCCCTGCCTTGCCACCATAGGCTTGTCCACCATGATGGATGCGGCGGTGATAATCCTGCTGCGGTCCACGTTCTCCACGAAACACCTCACGTACTTATTGGCGGGATCGGTCAGGATCTCCTCGGAGGTACCGATTTGCTGTATCTCCCCGTCACGCATGATGGCGATACGGTCACCGAGCTTGACAGCCTCCTCCAGGTCATGCGTGATAAATACGATGGTCTTTTTCACCTTCGACTGCAAGGCCAGCAGCTCGTCCTGCATCTGTACCCGTATCAGCGGGTCCAAGGCGGAGAAGGCCTCGTCCATCAGCAGGACTTCCGGATCATTCGCTAAGGCACGTGCCAGTCCCACCCGTTGCTGCATGCCTCCGGACAGCTCGTTGACCATCAGGTCGGCGTATCCGTCCAGCCCGACCAGACGCATGCTTTCCGCCGCCTTTTGCTCGCGTTCCCTCTTTTCCTGGCCTTGAAGCTCGAGTCCGAAAGCGATGTTCTGCAATACGGTATAGTGGGGCATCAGCCCGAAATGCTGGAAAACCATCGCCAGCTCCTTCCGGCGCAGGGAACGCAACCGTTCATCCGGAACTCCGGCGATATCCTCCCCGTTAATCAGTATCTCACCGGAAGTGGGCCTGTTCAAACGGTTGATACACCTGAGCAGGCTTGACTTGCCGCTTCCCGAAAGTCCCATGATCACGAATATCTCACCTTCCCGGACAGAGAGGCTCGCGTTGTTCACGGCAACCGTACATCCGGTCTCCTTCAGGAGCTCACTTTTACTTTTCCCTTTTTTCAGCATCTTGAAAGCCTTGTTCCTTTCAGAGCCGAAAATCAAATACAAATCCTTGATCTCAATTTTATTTTTATCCATAATCCTTTAAAAATAATATCCTATGTTTATATTAAACCTGACATTCCAGTTGTCTTCCGTTCCACCGGCAAAGGCTTCGTCCCATACGTCGCCAAGCCATGCGTGATTCCTCCCCACGGCATAGTCGATGTAGGTGAAGACCTTTCCTATCGCCAAAGAACACCCCGTCACGTTCTCCAGGCTGTCATTAAACCCGGCGACGCGTTTGTTGAGTAGGCTGAAATCATTGTACAGGCAGATATCGTCCAGAAACCACTTGTTCACGGGGATCCGGTAGGACAATGACACCGTATATATATCCGCCCTGGAGGCGATCCGGTAAGACGACCCGTAAGCCGCCATCGTCACCACACTTCTGTCTTCCCCTGGAGCCCGCACGGGTCTGAGATTATAGTTGGTATACTGCATTTTAAGGTTCCACCGCCGATAGTCGGCTACGTAGTGCAGGGCAAAAGCGGTACGGAGTCCTGTCTTTCGTGTGTCCATATTATACAAACCTCCCATAAGAACCGAACCTCCGAGTTGATGTCTCCACAAGTTTCCGAAATGATATACCACCCGGATATTGCCCTGATGCGCCTCCTTATCGCGTCCGGCGATGTCATAGGCATAGCGGCTGGCGGACAGTTCCGAGTCTCCTCCGGTCCCGGAAAGGTCGGCGTTCTGGAAATAGGCGAGCGACAACTCCCAGCGGTCCTTATGGAAGAGGTATTTTATCCCCATGTCCGCATCGTCCTCAAGACCGGCATAATAGTTCAGGTTGAAGAAATAATTGTTACCCGTATAAGGCAGGACACCGAAAGGGACCGTTGTCAGGCCTATCTGTAACCGGTGTGAATCATTGAAACGATAGCCTATCCAACCTTCCCTGAGCATGCCGCCTCCCGAGGAAGAGGGATAGAAGCGGTAATCCACCGCTAAATCGATTTTTTTATAGGAAGCGTTCACGTTCAGACGGAGCACGTCGAAGTCGAATTCTCCGCCACGATTCCGGCTTTCCGGTTTCCAGTCTGAGTAATTGTAGTTGAACCGGAGTGCGCCTCCTATTTTTAACCTCGGTTTTTCCTGCGCTGTCACAGGCAAAATGATATTTATCGCCAAAAGGAATGGCAATAGCAAACTTTCTTTATATCGCATAAAGTCACGTTTTGGCAAGGCATTTATCCAATACCTTGCAATGGTTTATAAAATGATTTTCTTAAAGCAGGCCCTGCGTAATTTCTAAGAGAGGATGAAAAGTTATCCAATGCGTAAAATAGAACTAAATGTACTTAAAAAGTAGTTGGTTTTCGCCTGCGAATTTTTGCAAAGTTAAGAAAAGCAAATGAATATACCAAATTTAACCCAAGAGAACCCTTGAAAATGTGGGACCGAGCTTTTAAAAATGCAAGAAAACCGGCAGCCCCCGTTCTTTCCACTAACCCTGTAATGTTTTCGACATTATCTCGCTACAGAAAACATATATTTTAATATTGACACGTAAGACATAGTCTATAAACCAAACCTCTTGATTCATACTAAACATGGCGGAAAGTATCTGACTCTTCTCAGATTCATTTGATAAACGTTCCGTTCCTCAATTCTTCGAAAGATTCTCGCAGCTCCTCGTGGGTATTCATGACGATGGGACCTCCCCAGGCGACCGGTTCCCTCAAAGGACTGGCGGCGAGCAGGAGAAAACGTGCGCCTTCCGCTCCGGCCTTCACAACCACGGGCTCATGTGTCCTTTCTCCAGGAGCGGAAACGGAATATAATATGGCGCACCCCTTATCCTCGATCGACCGTTGTTCCGGATCGGGGATAAGCGAGCCTTCCAGTAAATAGATAAATAGTGTCTCATTATTGTGGGCCTCCTCGTAGCTCCATAAAATGCCGGCAGGCAAGGTTATGTCCAGATATGTAACCCGGGCGTGCGAACCGTTCAGAGCCCCCCGTATCCCCTGATAGCAACCGGATAGGATACGGACGGTCGCTTTATCGGCCACCACCGGGATATCGGTTAACGAGATATCTCTATATGTAGGTGGCACCATCTTTTTCGTAGCGGGCAGGTTTACCCACAACTGGCACCCGAGCAGCCTTTCCGAAGGCTGCGGCATCTCCTTGTGGAGTATCCCGGATCCGGCGGTCATCCACTGACAGCCCATAGAGCGGATCACCCCCTTGTTTCCCAGGCTGTCCTCATGCGCCATTGTTCCGCTGACTAAATAGGTTACGGTCTCTATTCCACGATGAGGATGCCAGGGAAATCCCTTTATATAATCCTGAGGATTGGTGGAGTCAAAACCGTCAAGCATCA
>OGHW01001979.1_pt1 | contig 13993 bp, 10 predicted proteins | sample 1571641 | NCBI WGS metagenome assembly OGHW01 (sample SAMEA2582066, study PRJEB24529) | metagenome | biome: Human gut stool | place: China | collected 2011 | reverse complement strand
TTAACATCCTTCTGAAACTTCTTCATTAATGCGTTAATAAAACAGTTTGGTCTTAACCTAATTGATTTAACATCCTTCTGAAACAGTAGCTCGACCAATGTTAGCGATGGTTAAGGTCTTAACCTAATTGATTTAACATCCTTCTGAAACGATGTCTTTACCTTGATAACTACTTCATCTGGTCTTAACCTAATTGATTTAACATCCTTCTGAAACATTCATATACGGCACTTTTGAATGCACTGTGGTCTTAACCTAATTGATTTAACATCCTTCTGAAACGATGATGTTAGACAAGTAGTTAAAACTAATGGTCTTAACCTAATTGATTTAACATCCTTCTGAAACCTTAGGGTTGACACTTTAAATAATAAAAGTGGTCTTAACCTAATTGATTTAACATCCTTCTGAAACAAGCCATTCAAGGCAATTGGTCAGCAGTATGGTCTTAACCTAATTGATTTAACATCCTTCTGAAACCAATATAGTGTGCTTTGGTTTGTCAAGTTTGGTCTTAACCTAATTGATTTAACATCCTTCTGAAACAGTCAATTTGGTCAGAATGTAGTAGGACATGGTCTTAACCTAATTGATTTAACATCCTTCTGAAACATACTGATTGTAAACCTTCAAGGAAAGAATGGTCTTAACCTAATTGATTTAACATCCTTCTGAAACTGGTTGTTTAGCGCTTCGATAGGTTTCCGTGGTCTTAACCTAATTGATTTAACATCCTTCTGAAACTATACACAAAGTAAGCAGGGCCCAAATATGGGTCTTAACCTAATTGATTTAACATCCTTCTGAAACTTTACTTCAACAAAGTAAAAATCATCTTCAGGTCTTAACCTAATTGATTTAACATCCTTCTGAAACCGTTACTTTATAATCAAAATTTAACGATTCGTTAGTACCAATCAATATAATCCTCATCAATGTAGTAATTATCACAGCTTTCAAAGAATCTCTGACCATTCTTTTCTGTGAATTCAATTATAAACATTGATGAGTTAGTCGCCTTAACAAGACCTACAAGTTCCTGAAACTCTTCTTTAGTGAGATAATGTGCGACATTGGTTAGACCTATAATTCTTTCTCTATTTAGTTCCACATGCAATTTAACATCTGAAGATATTCTATCATACGCATTTTTCCATAGCAATGCCTCTGTATGTACCTGACAATACTTAAATAGTCTTGTTAAATCATTGTCATAATCTACTTGTAATGGTATATCAATTTTATACAAAACCTCTCGAATACGATCATACAAACTATTTACTGATTTTAGTATTGCTTGTCTTTCATCGTCTGTGATGTCTTCAATAATCTTCTTAATTAATACATTCATATACTTTTTACTAATTCGGTCTGTTAACATTACATCCCCATCCCAATCAATACTCGTACTTATATCTTTTCGATTATATTTATCATCACTTAATTGAATATTACTTCCATACCCATTTAAAAAAGTATCAATAAATTCTTTATACACATTCACATTATTCGTTCCCAATACAGTGATTTTTCCAGCATTTATTTCAAGATTCTTATGCCCGGTATAATATAATTTCATAAAATAATTGTCCTTTCTGCGCTATTTCTAACTTCCTTTATCTTTTTACCTAATAAAAAATGCATATCATTATACTGTTTTTCAGTTAATATCAAAGATTGCACTACTCCTTTAGAAGGTAAGAAAGATTCTATGCGTTTTTCTGTAAATTCCGCTGATTTTTTGTTTACACAAACTCTTACATAAACAGAATATTGAATCATAATAAATCCTTCATTTATTAAATTCTTTCTAAACTTTCTATATTCCTTTCTTTCCTCACTTGTTTCTACTGGTAAATCAAACATTATCATTAATCGCATTATTCGGTACCTCATTCGTAAATTCTACCTCCATGTCAAATTCAACAGTTTCTTGATTTAAGTATTCAATTACATCTCTTACATACTTAGCAATTGCATTCTTTAACAGCATTTGTTTTTTATTGTATTTAATTTCTAAGTTCAATAAATCAACTAATCCATATTTAATGTCTGGTGTAAAATCTAGAAAATTCTTATCTGCCAACCAATAATCTACAACCGGTCTAAACGGTTCCATTAAATCTGATCCAAAGTTAAACATATTTTCTTGACTTTGATGATGAATTCCTAAATATGTTACATAACCTGCAGAAACAATTTCTTTATTTACAGCTGATAATAAAATTGAATATCCATAATTTAGTGCCGCATTCATAGGTGTAAAATCTTTTCTACTGTATTTATTGCCAAATAGCTTTTCAAAATACTTTCTTGCCACTACGGCTTCACGATTGGTCATATCATTTATTTCCAACTTATCTAATTCATTTTTCAAATCTTGACAATCTATTTGATAATTTTTAAGAACCTTTATTTGATTAATAATTTTACTTCTAACAATTTTTGTCCACAAAATTTCCTTTACATGGTCATTCCATTCGTATTGCTGTAAATATGTACCTAACGATCTATTATTAGGATAATAATTTACTGTTTCAGTCACAGGTTCATTTTTATTATCTGTAAAAATCACTTTAATCCCAGATTCTGCCAACTTACCTACTAATGCACTAGTAATAACTGCTTGAGTAGTTGAGATAAGTAATATATCCATATCTACTAGCGGTATTTGATTAATCCCATCTTTATTTTGTACTATCATCGCATTATTAGAATATGATAACTTAGAATGCTGGGTTATAATCACATTTCTAAATCCCATAAATCTTCACTTGCCTTTCTACTATCAATTGTTCTATAATATATCCGTAGGTTTTGACCTCATTGATTTAACATTCTGAGTTGAAATCAAACAAAGCTTTTATAGCTGAGTTTTTCTTTTTGATCCGTATACATATGGACTATACATAAAAAAGGAGTCAAGTGACTCCTTTTTATTTTTTATTCTTAAAAATTAACTATCCTAAATCTTTCACTCTAACAGCTCTTGAAAAAATTCCTGTTGGTGATTGATATATTAATTTAGCATCTGGCGATAACTTTATACCACCATTCACTTGTAACTTACCCAGATCTTTAAATCCTAAAACGCTTAAGTCTGCTCTCGCAGCATTAGCATGTAATCCGATTAAGATCCTATTCAATACTTCAAATTTTCCGATTTTCTTTATCTTATTATTTTCATATATATTGTAGATAGGAAGTTCTTTAAATATTTCTAATCCATCATTTAATTTTTGTCTAAATTTAGAGATATCATATAACTCAAAATATTTATTCACAACTAATAATATTTCTTCATATACTGCTATTAACTCTTCATCCTTTACTTCCCTACTTTTGGTTTTCCCTACAGCCAAAATCTCCAGAGCTTGTTTGGATAAATGCAGTTGCATTGCATTATGCTTATATATGACACTTCCCAAAGTATATTTTTGATTTCCATCTATGACTAGCTGACCATAATAAATTTTATCTAATATAATCTTAAAATTTTGTTCTGTTTTAGATAAACTAGTTCTTGCAATTGTTTCTAGTAACAATTGTTTCTCACTCATAGTATTTAATCTATCTAATTCATCGGATAATAATCTTGGTATACCTACGATTTTATAAATAGTCTCTTTCTTCTTTTTAATTTTAACTAACATCATATAACTATTACGTTTTTCCTTATAACCACCGTAAATATTAATTGGTTTATTCTGCTTTATAGGAATTAAATTCATCCCGCCAGCCTTATACTTAGTTTCCTTGTAGAACGCACCACTTTCAGTAGTTACTTCTTTTGAAATCAACATATATTTGTAATTATAAATTTTCTGTATATAGTCTTTCATCTTTGGAACATTTAAAATAAATTCATTATTTACATTATCGTAGACATCTTCTGCTTTTTTATCTTCTAATTTCCATATAAAGTTAAACTTATCCATATGTTTCAAGTAATTACTATCTAACTTCTTAAAATCATCATATACAAAATAACTGCGTAATTTAGGATATGTTTTATACAGATATTGTCCAATAAAGATTGTTAAATACCCATCTATAGCATGATGATAATCGTTAACTTCTCGATTTTTTATCAACTCATATTCTTTTCTTAAATCACTATTCAATCTTGCCCTTACTTCAATAATCTTTGTATTACTATATTTATCTTGCAATATATTAGCAGCCATTTTTACTACTTGACTTGTTTCTACTAATTGACGCTTAATGAAACTTTGCTTAGTATATTTATCTATACTGTCTGTTCTAGTTAATAAGTTTTTGTATTTTTTTTCAGTTATTAAACCTTGTTTACGTAGTTTACGCCAAAAATCACCCATCTTTACTGCATATAAATCTGCGGCTGTCCTATCTGCCTTTTCATTATTATTTATTTCCTTACGAGTTAATACCCTGTTATTAAGTGAATTATCTTTTATAAAGGATCGTGGAAAAATATGATCAATATCATAGTATTGATGTAATTCATCAATATTTATTTTCTCACCAGTATACATATCCCTACCTAATTGCATAAAGTATAGATAATATATATCTCTCATATTATTGGCTTTACTATCTAATTTTGATTGTAATTTTCCTAATTCATATTCAGAGATTAGTTCATCTGTAATTTTCTCATAAGTTTCAGATATTTTCTTATAACGAGTATTCGTTAATTTACTCTTCCCTTTTCTTCTAGTAAATTCAATAGCTATAGATGTTGGCTTACACTTCATTGCTTTTTCAATATCTTCGACAACTTTCATTACTTGTCTAATGGCTTTTTTGTTTTGTGGAGATGTATATGCCTCATCTAATATATCTTCTAAGTTAGATTTATCCGCATACTCACCATTAATTTCAGCTAATTTTGCTTGAATACTTTCATCACTTATAATTTGTATAAAATTATTAGATGTATTCCATAATGCATCAATAATTCTTTCACCATTCTCATTAGTAATCTGTGTTAGTAATTTCTTTGATAATCTTCCCCATCCTTTAAAATGAATATTTGATAATTTTTCAATCTGCTCATCAGTCAACCATGATATTTCACTTAATTTTTCTTTGTAAATATTACCATCTTCAAAAATAGTTGAATATTCAATAATTTTTTCTAAATCTTTGTTTTTATTGCAATCATCTACTGCATTTCCTAATATTGCTTTTAAATCAATATAACTTGACAATGAAGAATTAAACTTCTCATTATCTGATAATCCAGTAATACTTTCTACATCACAATTTAGGGAAGTTGCTAGATTATCTTTTGTTACATTCTTTCTAGTTGTGAACAAATCTAAATATACATGCTGTTTCTGTTCAACATCTAACTTCTTTTTATTTACTTTGATATTGTTCAATTCATTAAGTACTTTAAATTTCTCGTATAGCAAACTAGAAGCAGGCAATACATCTTCACCAATTATATATGTATCTTTGGAAGTCATGCGTTTAATAAAACGATTAGCTGATTCTGTTCTATCAACTAAATTTTCGAAATTCCATGGAGTTATTGTTCCTTTTGCTTTTCGAACCATCCATGCAAATTTTGTTTCTTTTTCGTTTTTATTAGATTCTGTCTTGTCTACCAGTGGTCCAACATAGTATGGCACCCTAAAAGTAACTAGTTCATCTAATTTATATTTAGCAAATTTCCTATTCTTTTCTACAGGATTTTCTTCTGCTAACCAAGGATAATACTTAGCCTGATTTTCAATAATTCTATCTAACTCTATTTGATGTAATTGATGAGGAATCACACCATTTTCACCAGTTCTTTGCTTAGGCATAAAATTACCCTCATCAATTAAGCCTATAATTTTTTTAGCCGTATCTGAATTATTGTCTTTAATAGTCTTCTTTATAGTTTTATAGAAATTTTCCTGTGCGTTAGCAGCTTTAGCTTTTTCATTATTAATATAGTCACTGTAAGCATTCTTTAAGATCTTTCTATCTTTTGCATTTAGAGTATTGATAAATTCCTTGTACATTTTTAAGTGAGCTTTGTGCATCTCGTACTTTTCTATCATAGATTCGGATAATGTATATCCAGTCGGAACAATCATATTTAGTTTAAACTTAAAGTAGATCTCTCTAGTCTTAGTTAGTAAATCCATTTGGTTATCATCTAGGGAATGTGATAATTCATTAAAAATGTCATCAATATTTTCATCATTAAATGTTAATTTATTCTTTTCATCACTTTCTATCAACAATAAATCTTCAATATTAAATTTATATCCCAAAATAGCCTTAGAAAATGCAGTAACTATATTCTTTTTCTTCTTATCTTCTACTAATAGTTTCCCTACACTCTTTTGTTTATCAAGATTTCTAGTTTCTTCATCTAAGATTATTTTTTCTACATCTTCAAACTTTCCGCTGTTAAGAATAGCAACACTTTCATCACCAATAATATCCTTATATAAACTGTTAACTTCTTCTAAAAGAAATCCAATTGATGCTCCACTATTTTTATAGTTTTTTGCAGGAACTTTTTCTAAGAAATTGCCACGATACTTGACATTATGGTGAATTGCTAAATAGATTTCTCTTAAATCAAACTTCTTATCTTTTTCCATTAAATCTCTTCGCAAATGATAAATTGTTGGATACTTATCATAGAAGTTTGAGTCAGATATATCTGGGAATAATAATGAACCTAAATATTTCTTATTGCTGTCTTTTGGGGAAAGATTTGATTCTTTTAATCTGGCAAAAAAATATTCGTCTACTTCTGCCATGTACGGATCAAAAATTTCTTCTAATAATTTCAATCGCCATTTTCTTCTGTTAAGTCGTCTTCTTTGAGTTCTAAAGCTTCGACGTTCTGCGGCGGTATCTCCTTCTTTAAATAAACGAACCCCTATTAAATTCTTTCCTTTCTTTCTCTTAATTTTGAAATCATCGCCTATTACTGCCCATCCTATAGACGAAGTCCCTATATCTAGGCCAATGTGATATCTTTCCATATCCTCCATGCCTCCCTCTGAAAAATTACACTACAATTATACAATAGTTTTTATCAAATTTTTCAAATATATAATAAATAATTTTAGACATGGATTTACTCTGATTGAAATGGCTATCGTCTTTTTTGTCCAAAATAAAAAGGCATGCAGATCATATCCACACACCTTTTAAACTATTCTTTATTTTTTACCAATTTATATTGTGCAACTAATGCTTTGGCATTTCCGCCATGGCCGAATTCTCTGAACTCATTGTCACTTTCATTTTCCCATTCGACATAATCTTCTTGATCTTCCCAGATATTAATCATCAAGAATTCATAGTCTTTTCTCTCATCATGACCAACAAGTGTAGATTTCAAGCCAACAGGACGATTGAATGGATCATCCCATTTACCTAAGTGAGCATTAAAAATTTTTTGTTGTTCTGTATCTAAAGTTACGTACCTAAATTCGAAAAAGCCATTCCATTCTTTAAGATTAATTGTGTGATAAATTCGATAATCTAATTGACTATGAAAAATACTTTCTTCATTTGAAATATCTAATAGTGCAAACTTTTCTGAATCAGTTACAGATTCTAATAGTACCATTTGACGATCTTTATTGTTTTCAATAATTTCTTGTAGTTGTTTTTCAGGTCCAAAAGTTAAATTTAAATTTTTTAGCATAGTATTACTTCCTTCCAACCTTCTATCAAACTCTTTCAATCTAAGTATAACACCAAATTTGATCAAAAAAATAGCCTGACATTTTTGCCAGACTATTATTTATTCTTAATTTCAGATACTAATTTCTGTAAGTCTTTTACTACTTGTTCCTCAAACCATGGATTTTTCTTTAACCAAATTAAATTCCTAGGGGAAGGATGTACCAAAGGAAAATACTCTGGCAGATATGTTTGATAATCTTTTACAATATCAGTTAATTTAGCACTACTTTTTAGATTCAAATATTTCTTAACAGCATAGCTACCTACCAAAATAGTTAATTCTATATTTGGCATTAACTTTCTTAACTTTGGATGCCACTTTGCTGCAAAATTCTTTCGTGGTGGGAGATCTCCACCCTTACCTTTTCCTGGAAAATAAAAATCCATTGGCATAATCGCAAATAAATCTGAATTATAAAACTCATCGCGAGACACATCTAACCATGTCCTCAACCTATCTCCACTCAAATCATTCCAGACCATATGCGTATCTTGAGCTTTTTGTCCAGGTGCTTGACCTACTATTAATATTTTAGCCTTAGGATTAGCATAATATAATGGTTCAATCCCCATTTCAGTGTATTCTTGATTTTGAGGATCTAGCTTTATCTCTTCAAAAATCCTTTGAAATTCATCAGCCGTTTTAATCATCTCATTTCACAAATTTTGGATTATGCAATGCTCGAACTCGGATAACTTCAGAAATTTCTAGTAACTCTTTCTTTAATTCTTTAAGTTTTCCTTCTGAAATATCCGCAGCATCAATCATTGTATAAGCAATTTTACCACGTGAACGGTTAATCATGTTATCAATGTTTATTTCTTCTTTAGCCAAAATAGTAGTAATTCTACCCACCATATTAGGAACATTTTGGTGAATAAGAGTTAGACGCAATGGAGCATCGAATGCCATTTCTACATTTGGCAAGTTAACGGAATTAACAATATCTCCAGTTTCAAGATATTTTCTCAAAGTATTAGCAGCCATCTTAGCTCCATTAACTTCTGCTTCTTCTGTTGTTCCACCTAAATGAGGAGTTACAATTATTTGTTTGTGATTTAAAATTTTCTCAGAACTGAAGTCTGTGATAAATAAACGCAATTTTTTAGCATTAAGTGCCTTGATTACTGCATCTTCATCCACAATTCCCCAGCGTGAATAATTAAGTAATACTGCCGTATCTTTCATCACATTAATCTCATCTTCACCAATGATATTTCTATTTTTATCAGTGTAAGGAATATGAATAGTAATAAAATCACTTTGTTCTAGCAATTCTTCCAAACTTTCAGCTCTAGGAATATCATTGGAAAGTTGCCATGCTTTTTCAACAGAAATATATGGATCATATCCAATTACTTTCATCCCCAGACCCATACATGCCTTAGCCACACGCGAACCAATATTACCTAAACCGATTATTCCTATTTTCTTTCCATATAATTCAGTTCCAGCAAAATGATTTTTCCCTTTTTCTGTTTGTAAAGAAACATCTGCCCCAGCTAATTTTTGGGCCCATTTTACAGATGCAAAAACTGGTCTAACAGATAGTAATAGCATTGTTATAATAAGTTCCTTAACCGCATTTGCATTTGAACCTGGAGTATTGAAAACCGCAGTTCCCTGTGAAGTTGCTTTCTCTAAAGGAATATTATTTACCCCTGCTCCAGCTCGAGCAATCGCTAAAACGCTAGTTCCAAAAGGTGTTTTATGCATATCTTGACTTCTAATCAACAAAGCATCAGGCTTAGTACTTTTATTCACAGTGTACATATCTGCTGGTAATTCATCTAATCCTTCTTGCGCAATTACGTTATAAGTTTTTATATCTTTCATAATTATATTATTCCCCTTTATTTTTTAACTCGAATTCTTTCATAAAATCTACTAATACTTTTACACCTTCTAGTTCAAAAGCATTGTATAAACTAGCTCTCATTCCACCTACTAAACGGTGGCCTTTTAAATTCAATAGTCCTGCTGATGTGGCTTCTGCTATAAATTTTTCATCTAACTGCTTATTGCCAGTCACAAAAGGAATATTTGTTAATGAACGATCTTCTCTTTTAACTGGAGAACTAAATAACGTAGAATTATCTAAATATTCATATAGTAATTGTGATTTTTCTTCATTTAGAGCTTGCATCGCTGCTACTCCACCCTGTTCTTTTAACCATTCAAATACTAATCCTGCCATATAAATCGCAAAAACTGGTGGTGTATTCAAAGCTGATTGCTTATCAGCTTGCTTCTTGTAATCTAACATTGAAGGTAAATTGCTTACTTTTCCAATTAAATCACGTTTTACAATCACTACTGTTAGTCCTGCAATACCAATATTCTTTTGAGCACCAGCGTAAATTAATCCAAAATCATCTACATTATATTTTTGTCCTAAAATGTTAGACGACATATCTGCCACAATAGTTTGTCCGTCAAGTCCAGAAGGTAAGTCTCGATACATTGTTCCTTCAATTGTATTATTAGTAGTTAAATGAACATAATCATACTTTTTGTTCCCCAACTCAACTTGATGTACTAACTCAGTGTAGTTACTATCTTTAGAACTTGCGATAACATCTACATCAAATTTATGTAATAATTCTGCTTCTTGATACGCTCTTTGAGACCAATGTCCTGTATCTATATATCCGATCCTTTGATAATTATTAGCTAAATTTAGTGGAACTGCAGTAAATTGTAAAGTTGCTCCACCTTGTTGAAATAAAATATCATAATCATCTGGAATTTCCATTAAATATCTCAAATCTTCTTCTACTTTTTGAAACATTTCCGTGTAAAGTGAAGATCGATGACTTATCTCCATTACACTCATTTGACTACCTTTAAAAGAAGTTAGTTCATCTTGTGCCTTTTTTATAACTTCTTTTGGTAACACAGCTGGACCAGCTGAAAAGTTGTATACTTTCGTCATTTCCTTCACCTTCCAAAATAAAAATTCAGTAACAATATGATATTTATTATTATATAATATAAAAATATTTCTAATAATAATCTAATATTACTACTTTAAAAATTATCGTAATTTCAAATAATTGTCAATTATTTTCTTAATAATATTCGCTACTTCCTGTAATACTTAACTCCTCACTATCATAATTTAACTTTTATGTAACATTTATGTAATTTAAAACTTCAAAAATGTGTCATTTAGAATTGGGGTTCGTTGTCCTATCTAGCTATATTCTTATTATTTTATTTAGCATACAATTATTACAAGATTTTACATAAATGTAATATATTTATATAGTTACTTGCAATAAAAAAGGGGTACAATGTAGATGTTAAAATAATTTACTATAATCTTCAGGGATTATATTAAGGAGTGACTTACTTGAAAAAAACAGCACAGAAGTTATTAGTAGGTACAGTCGGTGCTGCAGGAGTACTTCTGGCATCAAGTACTGCCGCTAATGCCGATTCAACTACTACACATAAAGTTAAGCAAAATGAAACAGTTTGGGCCTTATCCAAGAAGTATGGTGTTTCTATTCAATCTATTGAAAAGTTAAACCGTATTAACAGCAATCATTTAATTATTACAGGTCAAACTTTACAAATTCCTTCAAAGGATGGCTCTCAAACTGTAAATAAAAATGATAATAAATCTACTTATACCATCAAGAGTGGTGATACATTATGGAGAATTGCCCAAAATAATCACATTTCTCTTGATGAGTTGTTATCTTTGAACAACTTGAATGCTAGTGACATTATCTATCCTGGACAAGTTATTAAGTTAACTTCAGCTGCTGCTACAAGCACATCAAATACTCAACAACAAGTACAAGATAAAGCAGCTACTGCTACTCCAGCAACTGATAATCAAAGCAGTCAAGCACAAGCTACTTCTGCTTCCAGCAGTTCACAAGCTGTTTCAACAGCTCAAAGTAGCTCTGCTGCAACAACAGCTGCTAGTCCTTCCGTAACTACTCCAGCTGCTTCACAAGCTGCTACTACAAGTTCAAGCAGCTCTGTTTCTCAACAACCTGCTGCTAGCTCTAGTTCTGCAGTTCAACAAAGTTCTTCACAGGTAACTACTCAAAGTAGTTCTGAAGTAAAAGATGACAATGCTCAAAAAGTACAATACACAGCTAAGGCTGGCGACTCATTGTACTCTATTGCTCAAAGTTTTGGAGTTTCAATTGATTCTCTTCGTTCAAATAATAATCTTGGTGCCACATTATTACCAGGACAAACATTGACAATTGTTAACCCTACAAAGATACCTAGCCAAGAAGAAAGTTCTTCTTCTAATAGTGTTGCTACAAATAATACTGCAGCTACTAATTCAGTTGCTCAAAGTAGTTCACAACAATCTGTTGCAAATAATTCTGTTGCCCAAACAAGCAGCAGTCAACAACAAACTGTAACTACTCCAGCAGCATCAAGTAGTTCTGCTGCTAGCTCCAGTTCTGTTGCTCAAACAAACAATACTCAACAAGCAACTACAACTAATACTGCAGCTACAAACAACAACGCTACAACAGTTAATACTTCTAACATAACTACAACAACTAATACTGGTTCTGCTTCAGCTAGTGCAATCATTAGTTACGCACAATCATTCATTGGTGTTCCTTACGTTTGGGGTGGATCTACACCATCTGGTTTTGACTGCTCTGGCTTAGTACAATACGTATACGCACACTATGGTGTTAACTTACCTCGTGTAACAACAGCTCAAGAAAACGCTGGTACAGTTATCCCTGTATCTGCTGCTCAACCAGGAGATCTATACTTCTGGGGTGCTAAAGGTTCTTCCTACCACGTTGCAATCGCAACTGGTGGTGGTAGCTTTATCCATGCTCCAGAACCTGGTGAAAGTGTAAAAGTTGGTAGCACTCAATACTTCCAACCATCTTTCGCAGTTCGTGTGCTTCAATAATTGAGAACATAAAACAAGTAAAGCTCTAAGGAATAATATTCCTTGGAGCTTTTTCTTGTCTGTCTGAAAATAAAATAAAAGCTGGCAATGTTTTTCACATATACCAGCCTCTATTTAATATTTATTAAGCTTTCTTCTTCAAAATCATCTTACCCAAATTCTTAAATCTATGCTTGAGAATAAATCCCATACTTGGTGCTTTACGTAAACTTTCACGTGGAATTCTAGCTTTGATTGCTCTCAAGGTTTGACGACTATTTCTAGCAGAAAATCTGAAAGTACCATTGCTTTTTGTGCGAATTTCAAAACGTGGAATATACTTTCCACCGAAGTAAACATCTGCGACTACATAGGTTATTTCATCCCATGGAATTTGGATATAATCTTGTAACTTTGTTTCGTTGTAGAATTCAAAGGCATTGTCACCAACCATGATATTCCCGTAAAAAGGACCATTACGATACCATGTACCTTTGCAAGACATATCCATTTTTGTGTTTAGTGACTTAACCATTTAAATCTCAACCTTTCTTTTTTTATAGTAAACCAATTACGTGGAATACAATAGCTAATACGAAGATTCCAAGAATAATAACGATTGGTGAAACTTTACGCTTCAAAAGATACATACATAAGAATGTTAGACCTAGAGCAGCCAAACCTGGAACTAATTGATCTAAGTTATCTTGTAAAGTTGTAACTTTTGTTTCACTCAATGAACGACCAGCTGCATATTGTGTAAATGCTTCTTTCAAACCTTTTGCGCCTGCTGGAAGTTTTTCCCAGTCAATGTAAGCACCTTTTTGTTGTTTAACAGTAGAAACAACTGGAGTAAATGTGATAGATACCCAACGTTGAATCAAGGAACCGATAACGAACATACCCATCATGGAAGCTCCACGAGTTACCTTTTGTAATAAACCACCAGATAAGTCATCAGTGATAGCAGTACCAGCACGATAACCAAATTCTTGTGTATACCACTTAACAGCAGCTGCCATGATATTCCATAGAATGAAGAATACAAATGGACCAGCAACGTTACCAGATACAGCAAGACTTGCACCTAATGATAACATAATTGGACGTAATGTGAACCAAAATAGTGGGTCACCAGCACCAGCTAAAGGTCCCATCATACCAATTTTAACACCAGAGATAGCAGCATCATCAACATTTGCGCCGTTAGCACGTTCTTCTTCTAAGGCAAGTGTTACACCAAAAATAGGATTTGCCATAAAAGGATGTGTGTTAAAGAATTCTAAGTGACGCTTCAAAGCAGCTGCACGATCAGCTTTACTTGAATAAAGTTTCTTAATTGCAGGGATTAAAGTATAAGCAACCCCACCATTTTGCATACGTTCATAGTTAAAGGAACTTAATAGACAGCGACA
>OGHW01001977.1_pt1 | contig 14001 bp, 8 predicted proteins | sample 1571641 | NCBI WGS metagenome assembly OGHW01 (sample SAMEA2582066, study PRJEB24529) | metagenome | biome: Human gut stool | place: China | collected 2011 | reverse complement strand
TTCCCAAAACTATGAAAGAAACTGTGAAAATGCTATAATGTAAGGGATTACGACAATATGGAAAGGATAAGTCATGCCACCAGTTACTCCAGAACTTGAGATAGAACGTCAATTAATCGAGCAATTAACCTCTGGTGAGAGCCAGTGGACCTATCGCCCAGACTTAAAAAATGAAGGTCAATTATGGGACAACTTTTTTGAAAAGTTAGCGCAAAATAACGTTGCCCTACTTGCTGACCATCCCTTGACCGAGCAGGAGAAGCGCCAAATCAAGAACCAGCTTAACTTCATTAACTATTATGAAGCTGCTAAGTGGTTGGCGGGTGAAAATGGTATTGCTAAAGTTGAGGTACAGCGTGAAGATGCTAGCCTTGGGACTATCCGACTTTCTGTCATCTGGCGTGACAATATCGCTGCTGGAAAATCCAGTTACGAAGTGGTCAATCAGGTAGAACGTGACAAGGCCTATCCACAAGATCAGGACCGTCGTTTAGATACGACACTGATGATTAATGGACTTCCTCTTATCCATATCGAGCTCAAGAGTCCTCGTGTGGCCTTTTTGGATGCCTTTCATCAAATCAAAAAGTATGACCGTGAAGGAAAGTTACGTGGCATCTATTCTGCCCTTCAGATGTTTGTTGTGACTAATAAGGTTGACACACGTTATATCGCAGCTGCACGAGAAGATAAGCTCAATAAACAATTCTTGACATCTTGGGTGGATAAAGATAATAAACCCATGACCAGTCTCATGGACTTTGCCCATGAGGTCCTGTCTATTCCACGTGCCCATCAGATGGTAATGCAGTACTCCGTTATTGATGATAGTAAAAAAGCTCTCATCCTCTTACGTCCCTATCAAATCCATGCCATCGAGTCTGTTCAAGATGCCTCTCGCCGTCAGGAATCAGGCTATATCTGGCATACCACAGGTTCTGGTAAGACCCTAACCTCCTACAAGGTAGCTCGCAACCTCTTGCAGATTCCAGCTATTCAGAAGACGATTTTCGTCGTGGACCGCAGGGATCTTGACCAGCAGACGACGTCGTCTTTCCTTTCCTACGCTGCCAATGATGTCATTGATATCGATGAAACGGACAATACTCATGATTTGGTTAAGCGTTTGGCAGGAAATGATAAGCGAGTGATTGTGACGACTATCCAGAAAATCACAACCATGATGCGCAAGTTCCAAGAAGGTAAATATCAAAAGGATTCTGAGAAAATCAAGGACCTCCGTGTGGCTTTTGTTGTGGATGAATGTCACCGTGCGGTTACGCCTCAGACCCAAAAAGACATCAAGGGCTTTTTCCACAATTCGCTCTGGTATGGCTTCACAGGCACACCGATTTTCAAGGAAAATAAACGTAAGCAATTAGGTGATTTGGCACAAACCACCCACCAACAATATGGTGAACGCCTCCATGAGTATACGGTCAAAGAAGCCATCCATGACGGGGCAGTTCTGGGATTTAAGGTGGACTATCGTAATACCATTATTTCGCCGATTCCTGAAGAAGACCTTCCTGACTCTGTCTATGAAGATAAAGAGCACATGCTAGAAGTCTTGGATGCTATCCTAAACAAAAGTTATCAACAGTTGGGCTTCCCAAATGGTGAGGGTAAGACTTACGAGGCTATCTTAACCGTTAAGTCTATTCCACAGGCTCAGGCCTATTACAATCTGCTCAAGAGTATCAAGGCAGGACAGGAACGTGTCAAGGTGTCAGAGCGGGTTAAGCGCGTGCTACTTGACTTTCCAAAGGTGACGGTCACTTACTCAGTGTCGGAAAATGAAGAAGAATCTATCGGCTACCAAGAGCACATGAAGCAGGTCATGGACGATTACAATCAAGAGTATGGGACGCATTTTAATATGGCTGATTTGCGTGGCTTTAACACGGATATAAATAATCGTTTAGCTAGAAAGTTAGACAAATACATTCCTCGTAAAGAGCAGTTGGATTTGGTCATCGTTGTTGACCGTCTTTTGACTGGTTTTGATGCCCCATGTCTATCCACTCTCTTTATCGACCGAAAGCCCATGCGTCCACAGGATTTGATTCAAGCCTTTAGTCGCACTAACCGTATCTTTGACAGTAAAAAGCGTTATGGTCATATCATCACCTTCCAAAGACCTGAGGCCTTTAAAGAGGCTGTGGATAACGCCCTTAGACTCTACTCAAACGGTGGTGAAAATGACGTCACTGCCCCAGATTGGGCAGAAGAAAAAGCAAACTTTATCCAAGCCTGGATAGACTTTCAAGTAAAAGTGGAAGATGTGGAAAACTACATCATCACGATTGAGCAGGCCACTAGCCCACAACTCCGTCGCATTGCCAAGGCTTACCAAAGCTTTGACAAGTATCTAGCATCTATTCGTGTCTATAGTGAATACGATGAAACGGCTATCTATGCGGAAACAGGACTATCAGATGAAAAGCTTGAAACCTATCTAGGAATCTATCAAAATATCCTAGCAGAGCTCAAAAGCCGAGCCGAAGACGATGGTGATGATAATCTCTTTGATATCCACTACGAACTGGAATCCGTCCAAGTCGATGAGATTAACTATGCTTACATCCTGACACTGATTCAAAGTATGATTCAGCAGGAAGAGGATAGTCCACAGACCCTCAGCGACAAGGATATCGAAACTGTTGATAACTATATACAGAGTCTGGAACGCACCAATCCTAAACTAGCCGAAATCATCCGAAATCTGTGGAAAGAAGTCCAAGTCAATCCTAAAGATTACCAAGGACAATCTATCACTGGCGTCTTGGATACTATGATTGAAGCTATTATCGACGACCATCTCAAACGCTTTGCGAGAGAATGGTATGTCGGACTCGATGAACTTCGTTACTATGTCCAACACTATCGTAAAGGTGCTAAAAAGCAATCTGGCGAAAGCCAGCTCACCAAGAGCCAACGCTACAAAGACTACAAAGCAGAAACGGCTGATGCCCTCAACCCGCTCAGCTACAAAAAACACATCAAGGAAGCCTACACCAAACTCATTGAAGAGGTTATTGAACCACTGAGAGTGGGGAGGTAGGAGGATAATTGAGTAAGGAGAGACAAAAATGTCAGATAGAAGTGCAGAAAGTTCTATAACAGGTTATAGTTATCAATTTCTAATTACGATTTTGCATATTTTAGAAAACAATTTGGATAGTGAGTGTATTATTGAGGGAATAGAAGATTTAGATATTATTAATGCTGATGATAGATATTTAAATCAATATAAATATCATGCAGGAAAGAACATTACTAACTCTTTAATCTCAAAGCCTGTGATATTAATGCTGAACCATTATTTAAATTGTGGTGGGAATAATTTTAAATATAAATTATTTATTCATGGAAGTGACAGCCAATATACGTTAGATATCAATAACTTAAAAAAAATATTAACTCTTACGACAGGAAAAAAGTATAAAGAAGAGAAATTGAAAGATTCATATACAGACGATGACAAATTGGAACATTTTATTCAACTTTTTTCGATCTGTGTCACTGATAAGTTTGATATTTTAGAAAATAAAGTAATTCATAAAATTTCGGAACTGATGAATTTAGATGAACAGACTGTTAGATTATCAATCTTTCCTTTCGCATATAAAAAGATTAATGATTTAGCCCGTAAGGATAAAGAGTGTGATAGGAAAATAACCGGTCGTAAGTTTATAGATATTCTTAAACAAACAAACCAAATAATTGATTTAGTAACGTTAGCTAGAATTAAAGAAGAAAAAGAATTTTTGAATTATTTCAAACGTGAATTAAAGTTATTAGGAATCAAAAAAAATAATTCAGACCATATATTTGTTATGCCTAATGATCATAATACTGTTGATTTGATAATAGGTTTAGCACAAAATTTTGTATATCAAGGCAAAAATGCTGATAATAGAACGCCACTCTTTGTTGTTGAAAACATAGATGGTCTAAAACTAAAGTTAATATCTGAAATTGAAAAAAGAAACCTTGAGATGTTTTATAATGACGGTTATGAGGATACCAAGTTTTTTATAAAAAAATTCAAGCAAAGTAATATAGTAAAACTAAGTGCAAGTCGCAAGAAGATTAACGCTGTTTCAAATTTTAATTTTCGGTTGATTTCAAAAGATACATTTATAGAAAATCAGAATGAAATGAGAACGATTTTAAGTAATCAGGTTGTATTTTATTTGGATAATTTAATTATCCGTAACATTTCAGCTATTCCAAATAGAGAATTTTTAATTCCTAGCAATGTAAACAAGTCACTTATTTTACAAATTTTTTCAGGAGATTGAATATGTCAGAGGATTATAATAACAAGGATAATCAATTAAGGGTTAAAAGTTTTGAACCTAATTTAGTTCAAATTGAGATTGTTGATTTTAAAAAATGGAAAGAAGAGAATAGTGAAGAATCAATAAAACTTGGTTCTGTTTTAAAAATTGAAGACGGTAATAATAATAATATTCTGTGTATTGTCAAAAGTTTTAAAATGATTGAAAAATTTGATAATAATATCTCTCAATTATCGGATAACGTATATGAAGGAAATTTTATAATAAATACACAACCTATTGGAAGATTACAAGATGGTACATTCAAAAAAGGTATAAATGATATTAGTATTCCACCTAATGGAGTTAGTGTTGCTTCCATGGAAGAATTAGAGAAAATATATTCCATGGAAAAAATGCAAGATTCCAAAGATAATATACTAGAATTTGCAAAACATAATTTATATTCTAATATTGGTATAAAGTGTGATGGAGATAAGTTATTTTCGAAACATCTGGCCATTGTTGGCTCTACTGGATCAGGAAAATCATGTGCTGTTGCAACAGTTATTCAGACATTGAAAGTTGAAATTGAAAAAAAAAATAATACTCATGTTTTAATTTTTGATATTCATGGTGAATATCAAAAAGCTTTTCCTAACTCAAATCATTTAGCTCTTCAGGATAATAGTCTGAAAATTCCTTATTGGTTGATGACATCTGATGAACTAGAGGATTTGTTTATTGAATCGTCAGATTTAAACGCATATAATCAAATTTCTCAGTTTAAATTTGCAGTTACTCAAAATAAAATTAAGTATAACTCTGAATTAGATAATATTGATTATGATTCACCTGTGTATTTTAGTATTAACGAAGTAAGAAATTATCTTTACAATAAAAACAAAGAAACACATTATGTTGAGGATGGCGAGGAGTATTTAGCTGTATTAAATGCAGAAGGTAAAGACGAAAAACTTGTATCATCGGAAATAAATCACTTTTGGGAAGCCTTGAATTTTGAAACTTCGACAGGAAATTCAAAACACAAAGTGTTCAATCAAAAAGTGGCTAAAGCTGGAGGATTTACAGGTGAGTTCGAACGATTTATTTCTAGAATTGATACTAAGTTAAAGGACAAACGTCTTTCTTTTATTTTACAGGAATCAGATTTTGAAGAAAACTCAAATAGTTTTAATATGTATATAGAAGAAATCAAAAGAATGATAGGATACTCTAAAAAAAACAATGTAACTGTAATTGACTTAAGTACAGTTCCTTTCGAGATTGTATCAATTATAGTTTCTGTTGTTTCTAGAATTTTATTTGATTTTGCATTTCTCAGAACTAAAATTGAAAATGAGAATGATACTCCCTATATGGTTGTGTTTGAAGAAGCCCATAAATATATTCCAAGAAGTAATTCAGCCAAATATAGTAATACTAGGCTATCAGTTGAGCGGATAGCAAAAGAAGGACGAAAGTATGGCCTGTCAGCAATGATTGTTAGTCAAAGACCATCTGAACTATCTAGCACAGTGTTTTCTCAATGTAATAATTTTATAGTAATGCGACTAACAAATCCAGAAGATCAAGGTTTTGTAAAAAGTTTATTACCTGAAGCTTCGATTAGTTTTGGCGATGAAATTGCAAATTTGGAGCAGCGAGAAGCATTGTTGGTAGGGGATGCATTTACATTACCGATTATTGCAAGAATGAACGATGCGAATCCAACACCGAAGTCTGATGATGTAAATTTTTATAGTTGTTGGCAAGAAGACTGGAAAGATGTTAAATTTGGCTTTATAAATACTGGATCAAAAGAATAATATTATAATAAAAAGAACATAAGGAGAATTTATGGAAGTTGGTTTTTTATTTGGTGCAGGGGCAGAACTATCATATGATATGCCAAATGGTGGAAAATTTGCGTTGGATATTTTTAGAAGAGATTCATCCTTAGCTAAAGAAGAGTTTAAGAAAAATAGATCTAGGATAGACCTGGGATCTAATTATGCAACCTCTTGGCTTCCAGTGGATTTTGAGACGAAAAATATTGGCTCATTCGGTGAAAGTGTATTTAATCATATTATAAGTGATACAATTACTAATAATAGATCATATATTGTTGCTAGAATTAATGGATTAGACAAAGTTGCCGAATCTATTATGAATAATACTCATGTCAACTATAAACAAAAGGTTTCAGCTGATTTAAAAAAAAATTTTCGTGATATAAATATTAAGCATCTTCTTTCTTATAATGAATGGTTTTCGGAGGGGAATTCTTTATTTAACAGTCGTTATTTTGCATTACTTCTTGTTTACTATAATGAATACACTGGATTTAGTGATTCTGATAAAGAATCTTTAGGTGAAATAATAAAGTCTATTTTTCAATTGCATATTGGTGCATTAAGTGAAAAATTATCAAGGAATATTCAAGAGAATATTTTTTCAAAAGATGAGATGAAATTAGATATATTTGATGATTTGGGTAGCAGTCTGTCAATAAATTATCATTCGGCCGGTGTTAAGGGGTTAGAACTACTTTCAAAAGTTAAAATTAAGAATATACATTGGATTGTAGATTTTGGATTTGAACTAATTGAAAAGATATATGCTGATGTACTTGATTACAAATCTGTTATTGATAGTTACTGGCATTATTTATATTTTCCTTCAACAGAATGGGCAAAATTTTGCAAAATTTCAGTTTTCTTACATTCGGTTCGAGAGTATATTACTAAAGAATGTGAATTCTCTAAAAATAAAATAGGATATTATGATGATTTAGCTTCACAAAGTAGATTTACTGTGAGCACAATTGCTACCTCAAACTATGTAAATTCATTAATTGGTGAAAAGTTAAAGGAATTCAACGATAGATTAATATATTTAAACGGAAGTATCAATGACTATTATGACCCTTATATGAATACTATAATATCCTCTGAAGAATTTAAATCTTATGAACATTTTGCTGTTCCACTTATTTTTACTCAGAGTGGCACAAAACCAATGACATCCATTGATATGTCAATTAAATATGTAGAATATTACAATGCATTGAAATCATCAGATGCTATTTGTTCTATAGGATTTGGTTTTAATCCAGATGATGAGCATATTAACGGGATAATAAGGTCCTTGGTAGATAGAGATAATAAAACATTAATAATTGTTGATGTTGCAAATGATAAGTCTGAAAGTGAGAGAATCGACGAGTTAGCAATGAAATTAAAAATCACTAACTATCAAAATATAAAATTAGTCATTGTTAATAATAAGAGAACATGTAATAATTTACCTTGGATAGATAAAGTATATGAGTTGCTTTCTAATCCTGTTAATAATAGAGAGTAAAAAAAATGGCAATGTTATCAATACCATATATCAGATTTAATAAATTTGATAATGAGTGGTTTTCTAAAAAGTTAGACCTTGTGTCAAATGTAACCATGGGGCAATCACCTGATAGTAAAAACTATACTGATAATCCAAATGATTATATATTAGTACAAGGTAATGCAGATATGCAGAATGGTAGGGTTGTTCCAAGAGTCTGGACAACACAGATTACAAAGTTAGCCGAAAAAGGTGATCTAATTTTAAGTGTTCGAGCACCCGTTGGTGATATAGGTAAAACAGACTACAATGTTGTTTTAGGTCGTGGGGTAGCCGCGATAAAAGGAAATGAGTTTTTGTTTCAACTATTAACAAAAATGAAACAATCTCACTATTGGTCAAAATTCTCTACGGGATCGACTTTTGAGAGTATAAACTCCAATGACATAAAATCAGCTGAAATTTATTTGCCTAGTATAGAAGAACAATCCGCCATTGGTTCTCTTTTCCACACCCTCGATGACCTTCTAGCTAGCTATAAGGTCAATCTCACCAACTACCAATCACTCAAAGCGAATATGCTCTCCAAGATGTTTCCAAAAGCTGGACAAACAGTACCTGAGATTCGTTTGGATGGATTTGAAGGAGAGTGGGATGAATGGAAACTATCTGATATCTCTCAAAAAGTTACTGAAAAGAATAAAGATAATATTTATACTGAGACGTTCACAAATTCGGCAGAATTTGGAATTATCAATCAAAGAGATTTTTTTGACAAAGATATTTCCAATGAAAAAAGTTTGAATACCTATTATGTTGTAAGAAACAATGATTATGTTTATAATCCAAGAATTTCAAATTTTGCTCCAGTTGGACCTATTAAGAGAAATAAATTAGGTAGAACTGGTGTTATGTCTCCCTTGTATTTTGTATTTAGAGTTACAAGTTCAAATATTGATTTAGACTTTTTGGAAACATTTTTCAATACAAATACTTGGCATAAATTCATGAAATTAAATGGAGATTCAGGTGCTCGAGCAGATAGATTTGCTATAAAGGCTTCTGTATTTCTAAATATGCCAATTTCAATTCCCTCTTTCTCTGAACAACAATCAATTGGTTCCTATTTCTCAAACCTTGATCAGCTTATCACTTCTTATCAAGAGAAAATCACTCAGCTTGAGACTCTGAAAAAGAAACTCTTGCAAGATATGTTCATCTAAGGGGAAAGTGATATATGGAGCATGAATTCATTAAGTTAGAGCACATTGATACTTCAGTTGCGGCGAAAAATTTTGCTGATTTACTCTATGATAATAAAACATATTTTTTAAATGGTAGTTGGGGATCTGGTAAGTCGGAATTTTTAAAAGAAGTGAAGAGAGGTTCCCAAAATAAACTTATTACCATTGATTTTTGGAGACTGACAGATACTAGATCAACTATTGAGATTGCGTTTTCAAAATTACATCCATTATTATACTGGGCTATAAGATTAGGTGTTGTTCTTCTAGTGGCTGTATCTATACTGATGACTAATGTTGTTGATATTGGATTGGGTAATTATTTTGGTGGCTCAAAACCTTTGATTTTGAAACTAGGAGGAGTAGTAGCATTAATAGTTGCTTTATGGCAAGTTTTTAAGAAAAAATCGGATGAATTTTATTGTTTCTTACTTAGTAAATTACCAAAGTTTTCGAAAGTCCTGATTATTGATGACTTTGATAGAATGTCCGAAAAGCAACAAGAAGAAAGTTATAAACTTTTCAGTTTGATAAATGGAAAGTTACCTATTGTTTTTGTTGGTGATATTACAAAGGTTCATAAAAATGATGATAATTATTTATCAAAAATAATTGATAGACAAGTTGAACTACCATTTGATTTGCATCCATCAAATATATGGGAAGGATACTTTAGAAAACTTACTAAAGCATTAGATTTTCGTGATGACGATGGATTGGAAACTTTATTTTTCAATAAAAATTTACGAGATATGCAAAAATTTAATGATTATGTCAATCAAGAATTTTTTGTTAGAGGAAAAAAAGATAGAGTACGTCCTGAACAACAGTTAGCAATTATCTATTTATTTTTGTTTGAGTATGATATGTATAAAATGCAAATAAGCACAGACAATAGAATACTTAGAAATAAATTTCAGAACGACCCGTATAAATTGGGTACTGTACGAATAATAGAAAAAATTTTATTCGATAATTCCTATGATTGGACGCCGTTTACTTTTAGATTTAATAGAGGATCTTATATCTTATTTGAAGCAACTTCAAACCATTTAGAACAAGATCTTAAGGCTTTACTTGATGGGAATGGAAGCGAATTAAAACTAGCAGTTCTTCACTCGACTCGATATTCAGACTTTTATCAATATATATCCCATCACTTAGGAGATATTGATGCCTCTAGAAAGCAAAAGTTATTTGAAATCGCAATCAATCTATCAATTAATCACTCTTATTCTGAAACTATAGATATGATTATTAAAGAAAAGAATACTGAAATCGTAAGGGACCAGGTTCGAAGAAATAAATCAGAAGAAGATTTAATAATTTATATTATTAAAGAGTGGAAAGATTTTTTAAGCTCTTATGTTACAGATCCTTCTGAGGTATTGTTGATTTTAGTGAAACATGATATTCTTTCATTTACCGAACTGGGTATTGTGTTTAATAAGTTGAATGAATTATTTAAAACTAATAAGAATTTTACAACGCTTAAAGAATTCAAAAGACCAGAGATTTTATTTATTATTTATTTAAGTAGCATAGAGAAATATAATACTTTTGAGAGATGGGATGATTTAATTTGGACAGTTATTAATAATTTTAATGATTCCCAATTCATTATATTTTGGAAGATTCAAAATGTTTTATCAATTCACGGGTTTGATGATAATATAAGTATCTTTGACTATCGATTGGAAAAGAGAAATTATATTCTGAGGACAGGTAAATTTTTTGCTGAATCTAGCGACAAAATAGATAAATCCCAACAGTCTATCATTTCTAAAATTAAACCAAGACTTGAAAAGATGAAGAAGGAAGGGTTTGTCTTTACTGAAGAAGAATGATATAGAAAAAAACAAAAGTATTTCCTAAGGAAACACACATGGTTTCAGTAACACAACGTATTAAACAGATTAAGCAGCCTCGTGGTGGTTATCTGCCTGTTAAGGCTTTTACAGTGACGATGCTTGATGATGGTCAGGTTCTTAATCCTGAGGAGTCTATTGGGGCTAGTTTGGTTGGGACTGCTGTGGACTATCTCATGGATGGGACAATTGTTGAGGAGGCTTTTGAGATTTCCTTGCTTGGTGCTAGGGCCATGAGGATGGAGGCCAAGGCTTTTGGTCTTCTGGATGATGTTAAGGGGATGGACGATTTGTCGATTACTAGGGCCTGTCAGTTGGCAGGTTTTGATAGTGCCTTTCGTGCTGATCCTCTGGCTTATCGCCCAGTGGAGGGGATTGTCCCAGATCAGGCGACTATTGCTAATATTCGTATCATGGTTGAGCGTAGTTTGAGCTTTTTCAAGGCCTTTTGTCCTGTGACTGCGGATGGTTTTACCATGGAAGGGGCTTATACGGCTACCATAACGACTGGTGATGGGGATTTCTTGACTAAAGATACCCCTTTGGGACTTTAAAGTCAGCACCAGCAAGCCTAATAAGGACCATACCTTGCAGCTACTGATTTACTATCTCATGGGTAGGCGTTCGATTCATCCAGAGTTTCAAACCATTGAAAAACTAGGCATTTTTAACCCACGTCAAAACACTATTTACCAACTTCCTATTTCTGAGATTTCAGATGAGGTCATCAAGGAAGTGGAAACAAACGTGATTGGCTATTAGAACTAATAGGATAACATTTAAAAATACAAAGAAAGAAACATTATGTCAGAAACAACACAAACCTCCCAGTCGCTTTATCAAGCCCTGTGGAACTCAGCGGATGTGCTCCGCTCTAAGATGGATGCCAATGACTACAAGTCTTATCTCTTGGGCATGGTCTTTTACAAGTATTTGTCGGACAAGATGCTCTTTTTCGTGGCAGAGACCATGGAGGAGGAGACAGAAAGCTTGGAAGAGGCACTAGCGGTCTATCGTAAATACTATGAGGACGAGGAGACTCACGAAGACCTCTTGGCAGTCATCACTGATGAGATGAGCTATGCCATTCATCCTGACTTGACCTTTACGGCCTTGGTAGAGCGAGTGAATGATGGAAGCTTCCAGCTAGAGGACTTGGCCCAGGGCTTCCGTGATATTGAGCAGAGTGACGAGCTTTATGAAAATCTTTTTGAAGATATTGACCTCTACTCTAAGAAACTTGGGGCGACTCCTCAAAAGCAAAACCAAACGGTTGCGGCTGTGATGAAAGAGTTGTCTGTCCTAGATGTGGCAGGTCATGCTGGTGACATGCTTGGTGATGCTTACGAGTACTTGATTGGTCAGTTTGCGACGGATTCAGGTAAAAAAGCTGGTGAGTTCTATACACCGCAACCTGTTGCCAAGCTCATGACTCAGATTGCCTTTTTAGGTCGTGAGGACAAGCAAGGCTTTACCCTTTATGATGCGACTATGGGGTCAGGCTCGCTCTTGCTTAACGCCAAACGCTATTCACGCCAACCACAGACAGTGGTTTACTTTGGTCAAGAGTTGAATACCTCAACTTATAACCTGGCACGTATGAACATGATTCTGCATGGTGTGCCGATTGAAAACCAGTTTTTACACAACGCTGATACCTTGGATGAGGATTGGCCAACCCAAGAGCCGACTAACTTTGATGGTGTTCTCATGAACCCACCTTATTCAGCCAAGTGGTCTGCTAGCTCAGGTTTCATGGATGATCCTCGTTTCTCACCATTTGGGAAACTGGCACCTAAGTCTAAGGCTGATTTTGCCTTCCTCTTGCATGGTTACTATCACTTGAAACAAGACAATGGTGTTATGGCCATCGTCCTACCTCATGGGGTGCTCTTCCGTGGTAATGCCGAAGGGACTATTCGTAAAGCTTTATTGGAAGAAGGTGCTATTGATACGGTTATCGGTCTGCCTGCTAATATTTTCTTTAACACCAGTATTCCGACGACGGTTATCATTCTCAAAAAGAACCGTACCAATCGTGATGTTTACTTTATCGATGCCTCTAAGGAGTTTGATAAGGGGAAAAATCAGAACATCATGACGGATGCTCATATTGAGAAGATTCTTGATGCTTATAAGAGCCGTGAGGATATGGACAAGTTCGCCCATCTGGCAAGCTTTGAAGAGATTGTGGAAAATGACTACAACCTTAATATTCCTCGTTATGTGGATACCTTTGAGGAAGAAGAAGTTGAGCCCTTGACCGAGATTGTGGCTAAGATTAATGAGACTAATGCGACGATTGAGACCCAGACAGCGTCCCTTCTTGACATGCTTGGCCAGCTTCATGGAACAACACCAGAAGCAGACGAAGAACTCAAGGCCTTTGTGGAAGCATTTAAGGGGTAGTTGCAAGCTTTCATTTACTTTTTCCGAATAATAGAAGTAGAGGGGACAACCCTCTATTTTTTACTAAGGAGAAGTAGATGGAAAAAAGACACAAGCATGTCTCACCGACCTTGGATATTATGGCTAAGAAGATTTTTAGCCTGCCTGAGGTGACGGTGGCATTTATTCGAGATATTTTGGATTTGGATGTTGTGGATGCTCAGATTTTGGAGGGGACACAGCTTCATAAAAAGGACTTTGATGAGGATGAGCTCTTTTCAACCTCGGTGGATGTTCGAGCCAAGTTGAATGATGGAACCGAGGTTATCATTGAGATTCAGGTGCGTAAGCAGCATTATTTTCTCAATCGTTTTCATTATTATTTGGCTAACCAGCTGGTAGAAAATGTGCAACAATTACGCCAACAAGGGCAGACGCATAAGATGTATGAGCAGATGGAGCCGGTCTATGGTATTGCTATCTTGGAGAAGACCTTGTTGCCAGATGAGGAGTCCCCGATTAATACTTATTGGATGGCCAATAGTCGGACGGGCAAGCCTCTGTATTCTTTCTATAAGGATGGGAAACAGCATAACCTTCTTCAGATTGCCTTTTTAGAGTTGGATAAGTATAATAAAGATAAGCATATCAGGGATGAAGGGCGGCAGTGGCTAGAGTTCTTTGGAAATCTCCCATTTTCAATGGCACCTAGTCAAGCGGTCACGCATGCCGATTCATTACTGGATTCATCCAGCTGGACACAGGAGGAAAAGGCGATGATTGATGAACGCATACGTATTCAAGAAAATTATGACATGACCATGGAAACAGCAATTGATGAAGCGCGTGAAGAAGGCATAGAGAAAG
>OGHW01001961.1_pt1 | contig 14109 bp, 13 predicted proteins | sample 1571641 | NCBI WGS metagenome assembly OGHW01 (sample SAMEA2582066, study PRJEB24529) | metagenome | biome: Human gut stool | place: China | collected 2011 | reverse complement strand
AATCACCTTGACGATCTGCATCAGCTTGAGTATCGGGTCCGCTATGAGGTGCTGGAAAATGCTTTGGATAGCGTCGCCAACAAGCTGTATGGCCACCCCATGGATAAGGAGTTCAAGCGGCTGCTTAAAAAACAGCTGATTGCTCCTTACGATGGCACCAATCACTGATCGCGTCTTGGAATTCTCTAGCTGATTTGCCAAACTCCAAACAAAAACAGCATGTCTTGTGGGTGTGTCAATAATTTTGTGTAAAAAGGGATCTTCCTCTGCGTATGATGAAGCCTGATTTTTAAAACATTGCGTCAAGCGTGTCCTTACAGCTGGTAAATCCAGTGCGGGTTCGGCGTATTCTGGACACATTCTGATCGTTGTAGGTCGCTACCTGCGTCATGACGAAACGATCCAGGGCATCTTCATTGGGAAACTGCTCTTTCTTGTCGATCTGACGCTTGAGTTGCTTGTTAAAAGACTCAATTACGTTCGTGGTGTAGATCGTGGAGCGGATTGCCTCAGGAAAGTCGTAGAACGTAAAGATTGCGCTCAAGATGAACCCAGCACCGCTGAAACTTGGCCTGGGGGTAGTTTCGCTCAATGGCGCCTTGGAGTCCGACCATACCATCGGCGATAAACAGCTGAATGTCGGTGATTCCCCGCTGGCGCAGTCCGCTAAGCAGCTCCGACCAGACGACCCCGTTTTCCGTTGGGGCGATACAGTAGTCCAGCACTTCCTTGGTCCCATCACTGCGAATACCGATCGCGATATTGACTGCCTCTCGCTCAACGGTATCGCGGCGCAGCGGAATGTAGGTCGCGTCCAGGAAGACACAGACATACTGCGACTGCTTGAACTTCCGATTGTGGAACTCTTCGACCAGGCTCGCTGTCTGTTTGGTAATGTTGGACACCGTCACTGGCGAATAGTACTGGCCATACATCTTCTCAATCAGTTCGGCGATTTCTCGCGTCGTAATGCCTTTGGAGTACATCATGATGATCGTTTCCTCAAGCGTTGAGGTATGGCGGGCGTAGGGCTCAAACAGGGCATTCTTAAACAGCCCCAGCCGATCGCGTGGCGTTTTGACGGTGAGGTCGCCCAGCGTTGAGTCAAAGGACCGGTTATAGTAGCCATTGCGATAGTTTCGCTGCCCATCCTGACCAGTTTGCGCGTAAGGCTCATAGCCCAGTACGGCCGTCATCTCATTTTGCAGGAACTGATTGACGGTATCTTCGACCTGGGCCCGAAACAGCTCTTTTAAAGCCGAATCGTCATCTGCCAGTAGCGCGGTAATGATATTTTTGATAGAATCTTCCATGAGGAAAGCCTCCGTATTCTGATTGGTTTTAGCAGTTCAATCATACGGGGAGGGCTTTCCCTTTTTCAATTCCTCCTTTAAATTTACACAAACAATTTTACACTCCCTTGATATACATTGATTTTTACCTACTATACATCGCTTTTTTGAAAAAAGTAGGTAATGGGATTTTCGTCATATGTTATTATGCAGAATTTTTTGCATAATTCAGTCTAAGCAAGCCTAGCCACGACTTTTTCGATGATCAGCCAGCCCAATTTGCAGAGAAAAGAATTTTCGTCATGTCGGATTGCCCAAATAATTGCCGCACCATGGATGATTACTGATTAATCACTCTTCGCTGCAAGCAACAAAGGTCTTTCCAATTATCGGTAAAGCCCAAAATAGCAAGGATCAGATCTGAGGAGCGACAACAGAATTTATCTCGGATATTATGCTGATTACAATAGGACATCAAAAGACCCCAGAATCGCTTTTCACGACTCTGGGGCTAATTCAGTTGACTTAATTACGTGAAATGCGTGATCATGCTTCTTCAATTGTCAAAGCATAGGTTACTGGATTAAAAACAAGCCGAGTATTAAATGGCGCACTGATTTTGTTGAGACGAGTAACAATACGATCCGCAATTGCTGGAGAAGTTGGTACCGGCACGCCATGATTTAAAACGCGTGCATCCTGTTCTCGCAAATCCAGTGGTAAGGCCTTGAATTGAACCTGACCGTCATTAACCAGCAGTTTAACCATCAAACCATCGTTAAAGACGGAATTGGCATTGAACCCGACCCATTTTCCATGCTCCTTGGCTCGTTGACGGTGGAGAACTGATGGCAGCGCGTGTTCATCGTGGTCATAGGCAGCATTCATTTCGGGCGGGATAATCGATTCACCAGCTTCAAACTCCATCAAGAAACTCCCTAGATTTTTGACAAAGACCCTAAAAATCAAAAAAACAGTCATCAGTAAAAACTGATGACTGCTTAGTAAAGATATATAACCGAATATTTAATGCCTCCGGTGGGGGTCGAACCCACACTCCCTCAACGGGAACTGGATTTTGAGTCCAGCGCGTCTGCCAATTCCGCCACAGAGGCATAAGTCTTTACTAAAAGGTGGTAACCGGATTTGAACCGGTGATCGAGGTTTTGCAGACCTGTGCCTTACCACTTGGCTATACCACCAAATAGTGCCTGAACGTTTCGTCCAAACTATCCAACATTTGGTAGACTGTTGGATAAAAGGGCGGTATGTGGGATTCGAACCCACGCATGTCGGACCCACAAACCGATGTGTTAACCAAACTTCACCAATACCGCCAAAATATTCAGTTGAGCAGGGATAGTAGGAATCGAACCCACAATGACGGTTTTGGAGACCGTAGTTATACCGTTTAACTATATCCCTATAATAATGGAGGAGGGTGGATTCGAACCGCCGAACCCGAAGGAACGGTTTTACAGACCGTCGCGTTTAGCCACTTCGCTACTCCTCCATAAGAGCTTAACTGTTATTGAAAACAATCAGTAACAATCAACAATAAATATGATAACTAATTTAGCCAATAAAAGCAAGCCCTTTTTTAATTATTTAACTCAATTATCTTCAAACGATGCTCCCATTGCTCCGCAAACTTATCATACTGCCACTCAGTCCGCTTGGCTTTCTTGACGCCAACAGCCTGATTAAGATAAACCAGATGGGCTGCTTTTAGTGGGTCATGAATACCATGCAGATGACCATAAAAGACGTATTTTACGTGCGGAGCCTTTTCCAGCAGTCTACCTAAACGCTCGCTGCCCATCATTGCATTGATCATCTGGTAGGTTTTCAACTGTCTTTGACTTTGGACAAATGACGGTTTGGGACTCAGCAAAGCCTTTCTTGGTGCGAAGTGAGTTAAAAAAATCACTTTTTTGCCCGCCGCCTGAGCCATTATCAGCTGCTGTTCAACCTGATTCAGCACCAGTCCCATTCTTTGCGGGTCAGACATGGGCTGTTTGATAGCGGCATCAACCCAGCAGACCTTTTTCCATTGGGCTACTCGTTGCGGCTGCTGAGCGTAGTCAGAAAATGAATAGTCATACCAGCCGTTATTACCGATTAAGCGCCAGTCCGTCCCCGGCAGATCAACATATTGATTGTGCAGGTACATCGGATCCGCCAGGTGCTCAACGTCTTGGTATGACGCGTGCGACAGCATATCATGATTTCCCAGGACATAATAGATCTGAACCCGTTCGCCAACCAAGCGCTGTAAAGCAGCAAAATAGCGCCGCGTTCGGCCAAAATTATTGTAAAGATCACCGGCATATAGATAGTAGTCGATATCATGCCTTAACAGCCAGCTTGCTTGAATGTGCAAGGCTCGCGTTGACATGATTCGGTTGACATCCAGGTGATTATCGCTGCTGACTGCCAGCTTAATCATTCTCAATCCCCCTTGAAAGTAAGGATAACATAATCCCGATGAATTAAAAAACGCCCGCGAAATAAATCGCGAACGTTAATTGATTTTATTAGTCAACGCCTTCCATCAAGCCGTGAATTCGCTTAACAAAGAAGCAAAGCACGATCCCAAAGACGATCGCTACACCACCAACGATCAGGAAGTATTGAATTTCCGTACCTGGCGTATAGAACTTAACGATCTGTGCGTTGACGGCTTGACCGGCAGAATCGGCCAGGAACCACATACTCATCATTTGTGAACGGAATGCAACTGGTGCCAGCTTAGTCGTGATTGACAGACCAATTGGCGAGATCAGCATTTCGGCGATTTCACAGATAAACCATGAGCCGACCAGCCAGAATGGACTGACCCGCCCAGAAGTCGTACCGTGAATCAAGCCAGGCAGTGCCATCCAGACAAATGAAAGACCAACGATAACCAGACCGGCAGCAAACTTGCCAGGAGCACTTGGCTGGTTCTTCCAGTGACTCCACAGGTAAACGAAGAATGGCGTCAAAATCATGATAAACAGAGGGTTCAGCGTCTGGAAGTTGGCAGCAGCAAAGTGCCAGCCCCCAATGTGCAGAACCGTCCGTTGAGCAGCAAACAGTGCCAGCACAACCGAACCAGATTCTTCAATTGCCCAGAAGATTGCCGCAGCGATAAACAGCGGAATGTAGGCTACAACCCGTGATTTTTCGACCTTGGTAACCTTCTTGGAGTTGAGCATCATGATAAAGTAGATGATTGGCAAAGCAATCGCAATAACTGTAATCAAATTGATGATGCTGTTGATGTTTAACTGACCCATGGCTCCCATCAGACCGAGGATGATTGCCAAGACAACTACGGCAACGATCGTCCAGTTGATGATTGGCTTAAGATCTTCTTTGTCGATTGGGTCATCTGGGTAGAGGCTGTCTTTTGACAGATACTTCTTACCATCAATGTAGTATTGCAGCAAGCCAAAGAACATCCCGATCGCAGCCAGCGAGAAACCAGCATGGAAGTTCATTTCGTTGCCAAACAGGTGCAGGCCAAAACCGTTGGCAGCCCAAGGAACTGCGATTGGTGAAATGGCTGCCCCAAAGTTGATCCCGAAGACGAACATTGAGAACCCGGCATCCCGGCGCCGGTCTTCTTCACTGTACAGGCCACCGACCATTTCAGAAACGTTTGGCTTCAAAAGCCCAGTCCCGATAACGATCAAAATAATTGAAGCATAAAGTGCCGTCGTCCCAGCAGGCAATGACAGAGCAATATGACCAAACATGATCAAAACCCCACCAATAAAGACGGTCTTTCTTGGCCCCCAAAGTCGGTCAGAAAGCCAGCCGCCGATCACCCCAGAAAGATATACCAGCGAACCATAGATTGACATGATCGAAGCAGCCGTTGCCTGGTCCATGCCCAAACCGCCTTTGCTGACGGCGTAGTACATGTAGAACAGCAGGATGGCACGCATCCCGTAGTAACTGAACCGTTCCCACATTTCAGTGAAGAACAGCGTAGCCAGTCCTCTTGGCTGCCCGAAGAAGGACGTGTCTAATTGTTTTTGCTTATCCATTCCATTTCCTCCAAATTTTGATTGAATCTAATAAAAGCTCAGTCAAATTATTGAAAAAGTCAAAAGATTAAAGGAAAGTAACAATTTCCTTAAAATAACGTTTACTATTATATACTGTTTATCTTCATTCCGTCAAACCAAGTGCCGGTATTCCAAGAGGTAAATCGTGATATCAAGGCGTTTTGGAATCGTTTGCGCATCATCTTAAAAAGTAATAAATGTTCACAAAATTTTAAAATTGAATGCTAATCTATACTGTTAGTTAATAAAATTATCATTAAATACAATTGTAAGCGATAACAATTATCTGTTGAGATTTTCACTAAAAAAAGTGTTTGAAATCATGCACATGCACAATTTTAAACACTTGTCTTGTTTTATTTTTCGTTGAAAGGATCCCATTCATATTTTGCTCGTGGCCCACCAATGTATTTTGGCCGTGTGCGCAGATAAGTCACGTGGGCCTGACCGATTTCCTTAACTGATGTGCGAACTGGCACTTGAACAAATTTGACGTGCATGCCGATAAACGTATCACCGATATCCATGCCAGCATTGGCAACGACATGTTCGACCTCAACGGGATCAGTAAAGTTTTCAAAGGCGGCAATCTGACCGGCGCCACCGGCATTGATCTGGGGAAAGACACTGACGATCTCAAGTCCTTTAGCCTTGGCAACCGCTTTTTCAACCACCAGCGCTCGGTTTAAATGCTCGCATCCCTGTACGGCCAAATGAACGCCCAACGGTTTTAAAGTCTCAATAATCGTTTTGACGATCGTCCGGCCAATTTCAATGTTGGAATGCTTGCCGATCATCTTGCCTTGAACCTCACTGGTGCTCAAGCCCAAGACGAACAGATCATCCGGTTCCAGATGGGCCTGTTCCAGCAGCTCATTGAGTCCTTTTTTCGTTAGCAAGCGAATCTCTTCAATATCCACGTCGCTCATGTTTTTCGCCTCTCTTATGTCTTTTAAGTGATTATATCATCAAATTTTAATTGTGCTTAAGAAAGACCACCAATAATGTTTAAGACATAATCAAGACGGCAAACCAACGACTAATCGATTACCAGCAGCGATTTGATGGCCTGGCGCTGATCCATTGCTGCATAGGCATCAGCAGCGTGATCAAGGTCAAAGCTCTTGGTAAAGACCTTGCCTGGGTTAATCTCCCCATCCAAAACGGCCTTGAGCAGCAGTTCCTTATCCGACTTGGTAACCGAGGCAATTCTGCCACGCAGACCGATGTTTTTCCAGAACAGCTGGTTGGATTTTCGTTCAGCATGCGGTACGCCGACGCGACCAATTACTGCTCCAGGACGAGCAATTTGGCCAGCCTGTTCAATGGAGCTGTCGGCACTCTTAGCTGCATGAAAGACGGTCGCCATAACGTCAGAAAGCATCTGCAAAGAAGCCAACTGATCATCGGTATAGTTGGCTGGCGTACCTGGAATCTTGATCAATCCAGAATCAGCTGGTTCATACTTCATGAATTCTGCTTGGTAGCCACCAGATCACGATGATCAAAAAATTTATTTTTATTAAGATTTGCCATCAGTTTCATACATAAAGCGAATAGTACTCCTGCTAAAAAATCCTTACTATTGCTTCTGATAGCAAGGATTACTCAAATTATATTTCAACGCTGCACCACCACTACAGCCATTGATGGCATTTTTCTAATCGTCCTCTTTTTCTATTTTTTCAATAAGGCCGGTTCAACTATACACAATCGATTTAATAGACAAAATTTCAAATAAAAAACAAAAGGCTTGATACATCAACATTTTGATGCATCAAGCCTTATTAATTATGCCAACTAGAGGAATATCATTTCCTATAATAACGGGCTTCACAGCCGTTTTTTCCACACTTTTTCCGCAACCTCTACAATTCCGCCAATTTATCAATAATCAGTGTATCGTTTTTCGCCTTGTACTCCTCAATCAAATATGAATAAGTATTTAACGTTGTGGTGATTGTTGAATGGCCTAACCGTTTAGAGATAGCGTAAACATCTACGCCCTGCCCTAACAAGTAGGCCACATGAAGCCATAATAGAGCGTAAACATTTTTTCAGAGCCGTGCCAGTTGGAACGGTTCCTAGCACATTCTGAAATACCATTGTCGTGCTATTAGCTTTCAAATCAGCTAAGCGGTTCAGTAATTGGCGATTAACTTTGATCGTCCGTTTGCTGCTTTCCGTTTTAGTTGGTTTAAAAGCTTTTTTCTTTTCGTCCCACGACTTAGTAATACTGATCGTTGCATGAAGAAAGTCCACATCTTTCCAGGTGAGCGCTTGTATCTCACTCTTCCGCATTCCCGTGTAAATGGCTTTAAGTATCATTTAACGGCTGGTATTGTAACGGTTGAGCTTGCTAACCACAGCCTTTTTAAGTATCTGGAGTTCGTCGGTGGTTAGATACTCTACTTTTTGCCCCTGGCCCTTGCTATAAATTAGCTTGACGTTATGAGTGAAGTCTTTAGTGATAACACCATCATCCATCCCCTAATCAAGTTCGCAGATCACCCGGCACTCACTACTGACCAGATAAAGGAATACTGGACTAAATACCCTACCGCCAATATTGCATTACGTACTACCAGTTTTTTCGTGGTGGATATTGATACGAAAAAAGCACATGGCAAGGACGGAATGAAGTCCATTAAACAGTTACCATCTGGCGTTATATTGCCCACTCGGACACAAAAACAGCAAGTGGTGGCTATCAAACGTTCTACATGAAAACACCAGGCAGCCACTTAACGCAGGTGATTGGCTTACTGCCAGGCGTTGACATCAAGGTGCACCCTAACAATTACGTGCTAGTACCACCGTCAACAACAGAAAAGAGCGAGTATAGGTGGCTCAACACTAACGCAGCATTAAAACAGCCAAGCCAAATCCTATTGGAGATGATATATAACCACAATTCCACCGTGAGAGAACCACACCAGGCCAAAAAGAAGCGGTGGACCGGAGAAGTGCTGGACAACATCGTTACAGGAGCGCCAGAGGGCTGCCGCAATGATTATCTAACTCGCTTGTGTGGCCAGATGATATACGCAGGGGCGGAGAGTGAAACCGTCTGGATATTGATAAACTATGCTAACTAATTCAATCAGCCACCATTAGATGATGAAGAGGTAGGCAAGATTGTTGCCAGCGTCTTAAAAGAGGAGTTGAGAAACTGAGTAAGAAAAGACAAGCACTAGACCCCAATAATCCAGTAGTAAAGAAATTAGGAATTAATGCTTTATTTCGTGACCTTGACCAACAACGTAAGCAGGAGACACCGCCGCAATCCCTGAAAGAGTTAGAACAGCAATTATAACATGATGGCCAAAAGTGGCGAGATAAGCATAAAAAGGAATTTAAGAATGGCAACGTTAAGGTATTTCACCCCTCACCACGTATAGTAGCGGACATATTAGAGCGTCACCTAAATTACGGGATAATTGCCAATGATGATGAAGAAATGGAGCATGGCCAGGTTTCATTTTATGACCTAGACAGCGGCACATATAAAGAAAGCCACCGCTTGTTGAAAAAACTAGCTACTTGTGTGGAGCGGACCCTAACCACTCGCCAACTAAAAGAAATTATGAACTACTTATTCCTAGATAGCCACCGCCTTATGGAAACTCGCAGTAAATGGCTTATTCCCGTTAATAACGGTGTCTTTAATCAGCATACCCACCAATTAGAGCCGTTTTCGCCTAAATACGTATTCAGGCACAAGATCATGACTAACTACAATCCAAACGCAACAGAACCATCATTCAATGGCTGGAGCTTGTCGGAGTGGTTTCAACAGATCGCAGGTGACGACCAGAAAAAGCTGCTGCTATTGTGGCAAACCATTTCAGCCGTTGTTAATCCTAACCTAACCACTGACGTTACCATTTTCCTGGTAGATAGTGGACAAGGCCGTACCGGGAAAAGTACGTTTGAACGGCTGCTAGAGAACCTGGTAGGCGCTGGTAACTTTGGTTCATTGAAACTAAAAGAGTTTGAAGATGATTTTAAGCTGGCCAGTGCAACGGGTAAGGCACTACTAATCGGGGATGATAACAATCCCAATGACTATAACCGCACCAGCGAGAATTTTAAGAGTGTGGCCACTGGTGAGAACGTCCTCATCAATCCTAAATGACTAGCCCCGTTTAACTACCGTTTCAATAACTTTATTATCCAGTCTATGAATGGCATCCCCCGTTTTAGTGACGCCACAGCCGCCCTTTTTAGGCGTTTCCGGGTAATCGTATTCAATCATCAATACGAAGCTACTCCAGCCAATAAGCGCATCAAGGACCAGCGGCTACTAGAGTTCGTATTAAGAAAAGCTCTTAGCATGACCCCAGTCGTGTTACAAGACACCGCAGAAAGCCGGGAGATTATTAAGGACATCAAAGAGGACAACGACAGCGTAGATCATTTTATCGAGGAGTATTTACCAGAGCTGGAAAGTACCCGGCTGCCCGTATCGTTCCTATTTAAGTTTTTCCTCGCTACTATGGACTATGAAAACAATCCACAGAAGCTAAAGCAAAGCTCTTTTACTAGACGAGCTAAACCACTTATGACCAATAAAGGGTGGGAATATTCGAGAAACAACTTAGCACCGCTCACCTACTGGAACGATAGCGACATGGACAAGCTGGACCGACTGGATATTAACTATAAATATGGTGTAAAGATCAACCCAAACAAGTACCAGCCACTTTTTGATAAAACCAACATACCAACAAACCAACATAGGAATATTACATATAAAAGAAAGTATCCCAAAATACGTGTTTTCTCTTTAACAAACGGAAAAGAAACGACTTAAGATACGTCTACCTGAACGCATCTTAAGTCGTTTTCGCGGTCACTACCTTATTTATCAGAAACAACTGAAACTGAATTAGTCTGTGCTACAGGACTAGCCATTTTAACATGACCATCTGCACCAAAAACATAAGCAACACCAGCTAACTTATGCTGACCAGTCAAAGCTGCCCCATCTGACCCAAAGTAATACTTCTTGTCTGGACTCCATTGATTAGTATAACGGGCACCATCTGTACCAAAGTAGTAAGTATGGCCCCAGTTAGTGTAGAAACGATCACGATATTCTTTACCGTCGTTACCGAAGTAGTAAACCTTCCCCTTCTGATTCAGGAAGTAGTTAGTCTTCATGATTCCCTGGTTATCAAAGTAGTAGTAATCCTTCCCAACTTTGGTGATCTCAGAGGTAGCACGCGAACCGTCGGCCTTGAAGTAATAACGATGACCCCAGATATTCATCCAGCGGTTCTCCCAGCGAGCACCATCTTGACCGAAGTAGTAAGTATTGCCCTTCTGATTCAGGAAGTAGTTGGTCTTCATAATCCCTTGATCATCAAAGTAATAAGTTGCACCATCAATGTTGACCATTTCATTTGTAGCCCGCGCGCCGTCGCTCTTAAAGTAATACTTATTACCCCAGGCATTCATCCAGCGGTTCTCCCAGCGAATACCATCATCACCAAAATAGTAGGTATGACCATTAAGGTTTAAAAAGCCGGTTCTTGTATTTCCAGTCTGAGATTCGGGAATCTTCTTAATATTAATAATGATAGTTTTAATGCCATCATCACCAACTGTAATAGTGGATGGGACCTGTTCATCCTTATTAGCTAATTCATAACCATCCGGTAACGAAATCTTAACATCAACTTTATCGCCAACTTTTCCTGAGATTTGGTCAGTCTTTACTACTTTACCATCTGGATCGATATAGTTGATAGTTCCTGTGTTTAATCGTGAAGGATTGTTATTGTCATCAACATTACCATTACCTTTACTACTGTCAGTTTTAATATACGTAATAGAAACGTCGACATCTTTATCATTTGGATTTACATGTTGACTAGGAACAATTTTAGCATCCTGTGAATCTACTTGGGAAATGAATCCATCATGTTGAGGAATGGCGTATTCGTCCCAACTGTCATTTCCATCAGCTACCCAACCTGCGAGTACTTCACTACCAATCTTGACAGTATGGTAAGTATAGTTAACGGTTTGAGAAATCGTCTGTACATATCCACTAGGATAGGTTATTTTAATAGTTCTAGTAATCGCTTTATGCTTGACTGGGGTTTTCTTATAAGTAACATTAACTATCGTATCTTCGTCGTTTGGATTAACAAGTTGACTAGGAACAACTTTAGTATCCTCTGAGCCTATTTGAGATATGAATCCTTCATGTTGCGGAATAGCATATTCATTCCAGCTACTATTTCCATCGGCTACCCAATTAGTGTAAGACTCTATGTTACCTTGTATATCGCAAATAGCATAACGAATATAAACAACTGCTTGTTGAATAGTACTTGCATTACCATCTATATCATGTATACAAATGGTTCTAGTAATCGTTTTATGGGTGGGATCTGAAACTGGTCTGCGATAAGTAACATTAACGATCACATTATCATTGTCGTATACATGTACCGTTTGTGTAGGGATAGAAGTCGCCTTATGCCCATCAACGTAGGAATCATATCCAACTTCTCCTGGAATTATATATTCAGGCCAACTATAAGTAGAACCATCTAACTCAGCATTCTGAACGAAAGTACTTTTCTGCTCTCCATTTGGATAGTTGATGATAATTGTTCTTGTCTTCTTATCAACCAGACTAGAAGTAGGTACATACGTGATATGGTAGATTTCATCTGGCTGGTTACCCGAAACTTGTTCCTCATCTATCATAGTTGCTTTTTTGCCATTGCAATACGAGGTATAGCCGTTTTTTTGTGGAATATTATACTTTGGAAATGACTTCGGTGAGGTTAAAGACAAAACCCAAGGTCCTAAGCCAACTAATTGATTATTACGAGTCGTATCGACTGCTACCCATCGATTAAAAATAACTAGATCATGTCTATCAAAACTTTCTACTCCAGTTTGAGGATCTTTGATATAAATATCTCTTGTGACCTCTGTATGAGCATACTGTGAAATTTCAGGATTATCTGAAAAGTTGGTAAAGGAATAATATGTTGTAATGCTAGGTTGATATGGGTCTTGAACTGCTATAGTTGTGCTGTCCCCGGTACCACTTTTTGCAATTTCATTATCAAAATGATAATCAACACTTGGGTGGTACCATAGTGATGAATTGTCAGAATATTTCTGAGTTAACAAGGAATTGCTATTTTCATTAACTGCCCCATAATTATTAGGAGTAACTTTATTGAAACTATTTGTCATAGTAATATTCGTTGCAGCAGTTGAAGTAACTTGATTAGTAGGAGTGCTTTGTTCGGATTGGTTACTTAAAGCAGTCTGATTACTTTGCGTAGTCATAGGTTGAGTCAAAACGACTGAATTACTCGAATTATCGCTCTGACTTGATTGACTGATATTTGATGTTTCAGTGGATTGATTGTTTTCAGCTGTTGTATCAGCATGAACCGTATAAGCACCAATTCCTCCCAGCAAAGTAATTGTAATAACTGTTAAAGTAGCTACTATCCAATTTTTCCCAGCTTTATACATTTTTTTATGTTCTTTAGTCATATTAGATACTTCCTTTTGTAATTAATCTAATTTTTATTATACTACAATAAATTTTGTATTTTTGGCAGATTGTAAATCCGGCAATGCTACTAGCCAACAAGGTAGCAACGACAGTCAGCAGGCGACCGCTCAATCTAACAACAATGGTCAACAGCAAAGACAGCCTCAATCAGAGCCGACTAATCAAGGTAATGACGAGCAGGTATACACAGCACATCCATCGTAGGGCGGAAAGTTCAACGGGTAATGGTGTCCGGGATGGTAAACATCTGACGGTATCCATTATGGCCGTTTCCTTTAATTTAATTAAACCATGCTGACATTGCTAACACTCTAAAAGAGATTTTGCCGCAAACATTGTGAATCGCAAAAGAAAAAGCCGCCCTAACAGGCGGCCCCTTGCTGAAGAGAAGTTAAATATTTTTCCGCTTTCACACTTGCGGTAAAAAATACGTTTTTCAGTGTTTTTGCAAAAAATAAAAATGCCTTTATATCAACGTTTTGGACTGATATAAAGGCTCACTATTATAAGAAAATGCCAACTATAGGAGTCGAACCTACGACCTTCTCTTTACGAGGGAGATGCTCTACCAGCTGAGCTAAGTTGGCAAAAGAAATACCGATCAGTATTTCAATGACTCCGGCAGTCAGACTCGAACTGACGACAACCTGATTAACAGTCAGGTGCTCTACCAACTGAGCTATGCCGGAATAATGCATGGCAATGCCCTATCCTCGCAGGGAGCGATCCCCCAACTACTTTCGGCGCGTTGAAGCTTAACTTCTGTGTTCGGCATGGGAACAGGTGTATCCTTCAAGCCATCATCACCACACTAATCCTTTTCAGGATTGAGAGCTTGCACTCTCAAAACTAAACAATATCTATTCTTCTCACGTTCAATCGAAACACCCTAAACTTGGTTAAGTCCTCGACCGATTAGTAATGGTCCGCTCCATGCCTCGCGGCACTTCCACTTCCATCCTATCTACCTCATCATCTCTGAGGGGTCTTACTTCCATAAGGAATGGGAAATCTCATCTTGAGGCGAGTTTCACGCTTAGATGCTTTCAGCGTTTATCTCATCCATACATAGCTACCCAGCGATGCTCCTGGCGGAACAACTGGTACACCAGCGGTATGTCCATCCCGGTCCTCTCGTACTAAGGACAGATCCTCTCAAATTTCCTACGCCCGCGACGGATAGGGACCGAACTGTCTCACG
>OGHW01001959.1_pt1 | contig 14117 bp, 17 predicted proteins | sample 1571641 | NCBI WGS metagenome assembly OGHW01 (sample SAMEA2582066, study PRJEB24529) | metagenome | biome: Human gut stool | place: China | collected 2011 | reverse complement strand
AGAACTTCAGCCTTCCAAGCTGACTACGTGGGTTCGATTCCCATCACCCGCTCCATGAAGGAGCTAACACACTTACTATGTAGGTGTGTTTTTTTATTAAAATGATGCAACTTAGATGTAAGGTTGAAATTGAGGTGATTCCATGAATAAAATATTGATTGTTGAAGAGGGAAAACGATTAGAATCAATGCCAATGAAGTTATTGGAATTGATTGTTTTAAAAAAACAAGATTTTAAGGTGTATGGGATTTCTGCAAAAGTTTTTTTCCAAGAAATTGAGGATACAGTGGATTTATTGATGAAAGAAAATCATATTCAATTTTCTACTATAAATTGAACTTGGAGAGCTCTCTATTGAACTAGATTTGATAAAAACGGTGTGTTTAAATTTACTTGATAATGCCTGTAAAGCAGTAGGAGGAAATGGTAGAATATCTTTAAAAGGTCATCCAGTAGAAAAGGGGTATCAGTTTATAATTGAAGATAATGGTTGTGGTATGGAAACAAATGAATCAAGTAAGATCAAAGAAGCATTTTATACGGTTGATAAATCACGTTCTCGAAGTGTAGATGGCTCTGGACTAGGACTTGCACTATGTGATCAAATTGTTAAGATCCATCATGGAACCATTCGTTTTGAAAGTGTTTTAGGACAAAAAATGACAGTGACTATTGTTTTAAAAGGAGTGAAGAAGTGTAAATACAGAATGAAGTTTCTGCTTGCTGTCACTTTATTGATCATTATCCCATTAGTTCCATTAACAGTTTCTAAAATACAAAATAATCAATTAATTGGACATCTTCAAGTTGAAAAAATAAAAAATGAGAGATTAGATGTTCAAACGAGTAAGCTTTCGGTTGTTGAAAAATCTAGGCATTTTGACAGAATTTGATTTTAATGAAAATTATGTATGTTACAACTATACAGTGAAACGATATAGTAATGTTTTAGATTCTCAAAAAAATATATGTGTTTATCAAGTGGGTTTTACAAATGAGCAAGGATTTTTTAATGCTATAAATGATGCAGATACACATTTGATATATCAATATGATTATTACAATAAAAAACATGGCGATAAAGAGAATATAGAAATATATACTTTTGGAAGAAAATATTTAGGTTTAACTGAAAAAGAAATACATAAATATTTATTTAAAATGGGTGATAATCAAACATATATTACAGATAGTTCTAGTTATTGATACAACTTTGATGCTTCTTTGGTGATGTTTCTACGCATCTTTTTTATACACTGAAAAGTGTAAAAAAGATGCGTTTTTTATTGAAAGGAGCACAAAATGAAAAAAATAAAAGTATTAGTTGTTGTGTGGGTAATTGGTGGATTGATTACAAGTTTATTTTTTTTAATGAGTAAACAACTTCAGCAAAATAGTAATCAATTGTTTGCTGCTAGTAAAATCAAAAACAAACAAGAAAATTCAGACAATAGTGTTAATCACGATGAATTGTTGACATTGGTTAATTATGAAAATAATCTACCTGAAAATTGGAAAGTTGATTTAGTATCGTTGAACAATGGACAAGTAGTTGATCGACGAATTTATAAAGATTTAATGGAGATGTTACAAACGGCTAAAAAAGAAGGTTTAAACTTACTGATTTGTTCTTCCTATCGAACACAAAAAAAGTAAGAATATCTTTATAAAAACAAAGTAAATCAATACTTAAATCAAGGATATTCAAAAACAGAAGCTTTAGATAAAGCTGTTTTTTGGGTAGCAAAACCAAAAACAAGTGAACATCAATTAGGTTTAACAATAGATATTGTCTCTATGAAAAATCAACGTCTTGATCCTAGTCAAGAAAAAACAGCCGAACAACAATGGTTGATTAAAAATAGTTGGAAATATGGTTTTATCCTGCGGTATCCAATAAATAAAAATAGTATTACTAAAGTAGGCTATGAGCCATGGTATTATCGTTATGTTGGAAAAGTTCACACTAAAAGGATCAATGAATTAGGAATATGTTTAGAAGAATATGTAAAAATGAATAAATAAGTACATAATATTATAAATAGAGAACTACCGAAAATTTTATCGGTAGTTTTATTTTATCCATTTAAGAGGTGGGATTTGAATATATTTTTGAAGGAGAAGAATGAGAGAATACAATTTTTTATTATATTTTACTAATCTTATCCTTTTTTTTGTTAAAGAATCTTCATGGAAATGTACAAGACACATTTGAGGAAAAAGCGCATAACATAAAAGAATTTGTAGATCTTTTGAAGTGAGATTATATTCATTGATTATTTGTTCTAATTGATTGATTGTGATTGTATTGTTTAGATATAAATAGAAAATATCATGAATGTATAAATTGAGGTTTATATTCTCTATAAGATAAACATCTTCATATGAATGAATATTTTTATGTTGATAGGAGAGGTTAATGGCTGTTGTGGACAAGAAATAATGATTTAAAAGTTCGATAGAAAGCTGACAAAGAGTAAATAGAGAATAATAGATGATTTGATATTCTAGAGAATTTAAAGGTGTATAGATAAGAATAGATTCATAATATTGAATCCACTCTTTTTTTATTTCTTTTATTGTTTTTGTTTCTTGAGGGATGAGTGATAGGGAAATGATTTTTCGGATATCTAGAGGAATGCTTTGTACTTGATAAAGGATGTATCCTTGAGAGTTTTTTTGTTGGTAAATATTATTAATGATTTTAAAGGGATTGATTTGAAGTAAAGAAATATATTTTTGATAATATAAAGGAAAAGGTTTATTTGTTAAATAATAATGTTCATCTTCATAAGTAAATGAAAATTGATCTTCTAAAGGAAGACGATAATATGTTTTTAAAATACTTAATTTTGATACCATGAGGGAACCTCACCTTCAATGACTTCATAAACAAGAGGAATCGTATAATTTTCTTTAAAATGTTCATGATATAAGGGAACAAGAATTTGTAAAACAATTGTAACATTTAAATCAATAGAGATAGCAAGATGATTGATCCCATAATTTTTAATTTTTTTATCAATATTTGAAGAAGTTAAAGAGAGTGTTTTATATTTAATGGAAAAAGATGGACCTCGATCTTGTAAGAAAATATTATTGGTAAGAGAACCGATAGGTATACGTGCAACAATACCTTTTTGTTGATTGATTTTTAAGAGTTTTTTATTGTATGGAGAATGATTGTTTTCTTGGTAAGAGCCTTCTTCAAGCTTTAAAAGAGTTTCTTCAAGATTATTGATGTAATTAGAGGCAATATCATTGATATAATTCATTTGAAAACTAATGGAATTATTTTCTTTTTTATAGAGTTTATGTGTGTCTATTTTTTGAGTGAATGAAGTATGATTGATAAGTATCTGAATAAATTGATTTATTTCTTTACTGGCAATATTTTCGATTCTAGGGGTTATACGATTTGAAAAAAGATAAGCACATATAAAAAGTGAAAGCATAATTAAAATATATTTTCCTTTTTTCATCATATCACCATTATAAAATATGTAAAAAAAAAGAAAGTAGAACAAATCTACTTTCTTTGATTTTAATAACCAGGTTTACCTAATAATTTGAACATATTTTTCTTATAAACTTCAACACCAGGTTGGTTGAATGGGTTTACTCCTAAGAAGTAAACTGACATTGCACATGACATTTCGAAGAAATAAACCATGTAACCAAATCCATAAGCATCCATTTTATCTAATGAAATAATGATGTTTGGTACATTACCAGTATTAACATGAGCATCGATTGTACCTTCACAAGCTCTTTTGTTAACATAATCAACTGATTTTCCGGCTAAGTAATTTAAACCATCTAAATCATCTGGATCACTTGGAATAATCATATCATTTTGTGGATTTTTAACTTCGAAGATTGTTTCATATAAAACTTTAGAACCTTCTTGGATAAATTGTCCTAATGAATGTAAATCTGTAGAGAATACAGCACTATGAGGTAAGATACCTTTATTTTCTTTACCTTCAGATTCACCGTATAATTGTTTCCACCATTCAGCAACGTTATTTAATTGTAATTCATAAGTTACAAACATTTCTGCTGAATATCCAGCTTTATTTAATAATTGTCTTGCTACACCGTAACGATAAGCATCATTTGTTTCGATGTTTGCATCGTTATATTTAACCATTGCATCTTTAGCACCTTTTAACATTTCATCAATGTCGATACCAGCCATAGCGATAGGGAATAAACCTACAGCAGTTAATACTGAATAACGTCCACCGATATCATCAGGTACAACGAATGTTACATAACCTTCATCAGTTGCTAATTTTTTAAGAGCACCTTTTTCTTTATCAGTAGTTGCTACGATTCTTTCACGAGCACCTTCTTTACCATATTTCTTTTCACACATTTCTTTGAAAATTCTAAAAGAAATAGAAGTTTCAGTAGTTGTTCCTGATTTAGAAATAACATTGATAGCGAAATCTTTATCTTCAATATACTTAGCAACTTGATGAATATAATTTGAAGAGAAAGTATTTCCTACATAGATGATTTCAACTTTATCATCTGAATATAAACCATTGATTGCTTCAATAGCAGCACGTGCTCCTAAATAAGATCCCCCGATACCGCACACTAATAATACGTCTACTTTTTCTCTTAATTTAGCAGCAGTTTCTTTCATTAATTGAACTTCTTCTTTGTCATAGTTTTCTGGTAATTCAACCCAACCAAGGAAATCGTTACCAGCACCTGTTTTGTTTCGAATCATATCATGAATTTCTGCTACTTTTTCTTTGTATGATCCTAAATCTTCAGCTAATTTTGCTTTTGATAAATCTAATGTGATCATTTAGTTTTCCTCCATTACACCTTGTTTTAACCATTCTTCCATAGCTTGAGCTAAAGGCGTGAAACCTTTAGGTGTTTCAATAATAGGTTTTCGAGGATTTTTATAGACAAGTTTTTTGTCTTTTCTACGAAAACGATTATCTACTGCTTTCAAGCTTAATTTGGCGTGATTGCTAGAATGATCAAAATCAATGACTTTTACTTTAACAATATCATTAATATGAACATAACTGGCAATACTTTTAACAAACTTATCTGATATTTCTGAAATATGAATTAATCCAGTTGAATTATCAGGTAAAAGAGCAAAAGCGCCATAAGGTTGAATACCTGTTATTTTAACATCAATGATATCCCCTCGTTTGATGAGTTTTGTCATTTGATTTCACTCCTTGCGGCACTATTATAGCACAATTTAAGCATATGTGTTGTATTTAATAAGGAAAAAATATAAAATATGGTAGGATTTATATGATATACTTAATAAGTAAAAAAGGAGTTTGCAAAAATGGAAAATATTGAAGAACAAATAAAAAATGTCATTCATAAATTAAGACCTTATCTACAAAGAGATGGTGGAGATATTGAATATGTTGATTTTAAAGATGGGATTGTTTATGTAAGAATGCTAGGAGCATGTGCTGGATGTACAATGATTGATGAAACATTAAAAGATGGTGTTGAACAAATTTTAATGGAAGAAGTACCTGGTGTTTTAGAAGTTCAAAATATTTCTAGTACATTATAGTACAAATGTCTTGCATTTATAGAGAGTTTGTAATATTATGTTTTAGTCGTTGAATTCATCATAAATTTCAATTTATGAAACACACTTATTTTAGGTGATTAAATTGAATGATCGAAAAGAACAACAAATCAAAATCGCTCATATTTTGAAAGAAATTGGTTTGGAAGATGAACTCATAGAGAAAATGACATCGTTAAAAAAAGAAGAATATCAATAAAATAAAAAGGACTCTTATTAAGAACCATGAGATGAAGATCGATGAAGTGGTGGCAACCCTATATGTTAGAAGGTGCCTTTACTGAGCAAGTTTATTCTTGAACAATAAGAGAAAGCTTCCTAACGGCTTTCTCTTTAGGAAGCTTTTTTATTTGTTATTTAAGGAGGAAGAAAATGAAAGAAAGAATTTTATTTACGTCAGAATCTGTATCAGAAGGACACCCTGATAAAGTATGTGATCAAATCAGTGATGCCATCTTAGATGAATGTTTTAAACAAGATCCTAACTCACGTGTTGCGTGTGAATGTTTTGCGACAACAAATTTAGTTGTTATTGGTGGAGAAATTACTACAAATGCGAAAGTGGATTATGAAGCTGTGGCAAGAAATGTTTTAAAAGAAATTGGCTATGATGATGAAGCTAAAGGAATGGATTATAGAACTTGTAAAGTTGAAGTTGTCATGGATAGTCAATCAAGTGATATTGCTCTTGGAACAAATGAAGAAGTTGGTGGAGCAGGAGATCAAGGTATTATGTTTGGTTATGCGACAAAAGAAACAGAAGGGTATATGCCTCTTGCTATTTCAATTGCGCATCATTTAGTTCGTTACGCTTCAACTTTAAGACATGATGGGACTTTTAAATGGGCTAGACCTGATATGAAAGCACAAGTGACAATTGATTATACAGATGAAAAACCAGTAATTGATACTATTTTAATGTCCATTCAGCATGATGATGATTTTGATGAAGTAGAATTTAAAAAATTCGTTAAAGAAAACATTATGGATGCCGTTGTTAAAAAATATGATATGAATACAGATTATCGTGTTTTAATCAATCCTACAGGACGTTTTGTTATTGGTGGTCCTCATGGAGATACAGGTCTTACTGGAAGAAAGATCATTGTTGATACATATGGTGGATATGCACGTCATGGAGGAGGAGCTTTCTCTGGAAAAGATCCAACAAAAGTAGACCGCTCTGCTGCTTATATGGCACGTTATATTGCTAAAAACGTTGTTGCGGCTAATATGTGTGATGAACTTGAAATCCAATTATCTTATGCAATTGGTGTAAAAGAACCAACATCTATTTATATTGATACAAAAGGAACTGAAAAAGTACCTCATGATGTGATTCTTGAAGCAATTAAACAAGAATTTGATTTAACACCAGCAGGAATTATTCATACCTTAAATTTAAGAACACCAATTTATAAAAAGACAGCTTCTTATGGACACTTTGGTAGACCTGAAGCAAATTTACCTTGGGAACAATTAGATAAGGTAGAAAATTTAAAAAAATATATGTAGAAAAAGGCTCATGAATTGAGCTTTTTTTGTTATGTGTATTTTTTAAACAGGATAAAAAAGCATATTAAAGTAGGAATTTAGAAAAGTTTATAGTATAATATAGTTATCAAAAAGGAGGAATTAATTATGAAAATTACATTAAGAGGAAAGAACATTGAAATTACTGAAGCAATTGAAGAAAAAGTCAGTGAAAAATTATCAAAATTAGACAAATACTTCATTGTAAGTGAAAATGTTGAAGCCAAAGTACTTGTAAGAACTTATCCTTACGGACAAAAAATTGAAGTGACAATTCCTACTGAATATGTACTTTTAAGAGCAGAAGTTGTGGATCAAGATTTATACAATGCAATTGACTTAGTTATCGATAAATTAGAAGGTCAAATTAGAAAGTATAAAACTAGATTAAACAGAAAATCTAAAGATAATAAACTTGCATTCAATTTAGCATCAATTGAACCTTTAGAAGATGAAGAAGAAGACGTATTAGTAAAAACAAAAACAATTACTCCAAAACCAATGGATATGGAAGAAGCAATTATGCAAATGGAATTAATTGGACATTCATTCTTCGTATATCGTGATACTGAAACAGATGCTATTAGTATTGTATACCGTCGTAATGATGGAGATTACGGTCTTATCGAAACTGAATAGGTATGATGTAAAAACACTAACCAACTATAATAGGTTAGTGTTTTTTGAGACAAATTTGAAACAAATTTGAGACAAAATAGCTTAAAAAGTGATGTATAATAATAGTGTAAAAAAATAGTCCAGAAAAACTGGGCTATTTTTTATATAGATCACCTTGATAAATATCAAGTTCTTTCATTTTTTTATCAATATCATTTAAAATAGTTACCTTTTTAATGGACCATAAAGGAGCGATTAAATCATCAATTTTACCATCACCAGTCAATCTTTCGATAACGATTTCAGGTTTAATATAACGAAGTTGTTCTACTACGATATCAATATATTCTTGACGAGAGAGCATGTTAAATTCATGATTTTCATACATTTGTTGAAGTTTTGTATTTTTAACAACGAATAACATATGTATTTTAAGTGCTTGAATATCTAATTGACCTAAGGTTTTAGCTGTTTCAATCATCATTTCTTTTGTTTCAAAAGGAAGACCATTGATGATATGGACACATACTTCAAGGTTATATTTTCTACATAATGCTAAACCGTCCAAGAATTCTTGAAAAGTATGACCACGATTAATAAGTTTACTTGTTTGTTCATGGATCGTTTGTAAACCTAGTTCAATATAGACATCTTTTTGTTTATTGATGGTACTTAAATATTGAACGATTTCTTCATTTAAACAATCAGGTCTTGTAGCAAGGGCAATTCCCTTAACATCTTCTTTGTTTAAAAAAGGGGCAATCATTTTTTTTATTTTATCTAATGGACCATAGGTATTTGTATTGGCTTGAAAATAAGCAATATAAGCACATTCAGGCCATTTTCTTTTCATGACTTGAGAGATTGTTTGAAATTGTTTTTCTAAATGATCATGAACATTTCCAGCATAATCTCCAGATCCTGATGAACTACAGAAAATACAACCACCATAGCCTTTTGTTCCATCACGATTAGGACAGGTAAAATCAGCATTTAGTGCAACTTTAGCGACTTTTTGATGGTATTTGTTTTTTAAATAATAGTTATAAGTATGATAACGTTTGTTATCTAAAGAGTATTTAAATTGATTCATTTTATCACCGAAGCAATTATAACATAAGGAGTAAGAAAATGGGATTAGAGTTAAAGAATGTCACAAAAAAATTTAAAACAATTGAAGGAGAAAGAGTTATTTTTGAAAATTTGAATATCCATTTTCCTGATTATGGTTTGATTGCTATTACAGGGGAAAGTGGATGTGGAAAATCAACACTTTTACAATTAATAGCAGGATTGGATCAAGACTATGAGGGAAAGATTCTTTTTAATCAAGTAAAAATAGAAGATATTAAAGATTATCGACAACTTGTTATTAGTTTTGTTTATCAAAATTATCAGTTAATTGATTATTTGAGTGTTAAAGATAACTGTTTATTTTATTGTCACTTAAAAGGAATAAAGGTTGTAGAAAAACAGTTACAAGAATTATTAGAAATATTTGAATTAAATGAACTAGTAAATCAAAAGGTAAAGAATTTATCAGGTGGGCAAAAACAACGCGTGGCTCTTATTCGTGCTTTATTATGTTCAAGTCCTATTATTTTATGTGATGAACCGACAGGAGCTTTAGATGAAATAAATCGTCAAAAAGTTTATCGTTTTTTAAAAAAAGCGAGTCAAAGACGCCTTATTCTTATTGTTTCTCATGATCAAAAAATTTCAAAATATACACCTTATCATTTAAATTTTGAATGTTTAAAACATCATTATGATTGGAACCATCAATTATATTCACGTTATGAAATAAGAAAAACAAAATGTGGATTATTGTTTAAAGAAACGATCCAAATGATTTTAAAAGATAAAAAGAAATGGGTGATGATGTTTGTTTCACAAATTTATATGGTACTAGCAATGACGCTCATTATTACTGGTTTAGAAGGATTTAATGGTTATTATCAAAAACAATATAATCAAGCAATGAATAATAATTTAGTTATGATTCAAAAGAAAAATCAAGAACCCTTTAAAGAAAAAGAAATAACAAAACTGAAAGGAAAATATCAATATCATTTAGATATAGGAAAGATTGAAGGTCTTAAAAACTTTCAATCTTTTTCAATTAACAAAAAAACAAAGCAAAATGAAGTTTATGTCAATCACGCTTTAATTACCAAAATAAAACAAAATAAACTTATTTATAAAATTAATCATCATCAATATACATTAAAAATCAAAGGAGTGATTCAAGATGATTATCAAGAACCTGTTCTTTATTATCATTCATTATCCAATGAAATAGCCCTTCAATGCATTGATGTTTCAACGTGTATTGTCTATGTTAAAAATCATAAATATATGAAAGATTATTTAACGCATTTATCAGTTCAATATCAAGGTATAGCACCTATTTATGAAGAATATGAAAGTTATTTTAAAGTTATTGATCTTTTTAAAAAGGTTAGTCTTGTTTTTATTTTTTTAAGTTTTACCTTGACAGGATACAGTACCTTAATTTACCGAATTATTTTAAATAATTTTAGCGAAATCTGTCAAGAAAAAATTGTGATTCCAATTCATCCTTGATCGTCTGCCACATTATTGCGTGCTGATGATTGAAAAACTTCGGCGCCTCATCCAGGGAAAAGTCGCGAATCCGCAGGGTTTCGGTCGGTTTAAAAGCCGTTTGCCGACTGCCGGCTGCCTTAACCAGAAAGAAGGCATTAATTGGCTGAACCTGATCGCCGTTTGGATAGGTGTATAATTCCTGATCTGAAAGCTTCAGCAGTTTAACTGGCTCAATCTCAATTCCAGCATCCTCTTTAAACTCACGCTTGACTGTATCTTGAAACGACTCGCCAAATTCCATATAACCGCCCGGAAAGCCCCAATCACCAGTATCAGCCCGCTCCTGTAGCAATACTTGTTGCTTTTCGTTAACCAAGGCTCCTGAGGCACTGGTCATGATCAGCGGCTGATGTCCAACTTTGGCGCGCAAGTCTTTAATGTAGGCCATCTTGATCCTTCCTCTCATCTTTTTGGTCAATTTTAACATCCTCGTTCTATCATCATGTCTATTCATCAACGCTCGTCTTATAAAAAAATAAATAATTCATATTGTATTTTTTATTTTTTATACATACTTGAATATCCCTCCTATAAAAACATAATTTTTTGATTTTTTTGTAAAGAAGGTAGACATTTATGAAAAAGCATAGTTTGACCAAGGAATTCAGCGCCGGTATGATTGCGGCATCTCTAGGAATGCTATCAACTGCCAGTCTGTCTCCTAAACAAGTTCATGCAAGCGGCATCACTCCAGTTGTAGCCCAAAAGTCTAATCAATCCATTTCAACAGCTGTCAATACCATCAGTAACAAGTTGGGATGGATCGGCAATGATGATTACCTTAAGAAACTTGGCATCAATGTCAATGATTTGGATTCTCAGAATTTTCTTAGCATTGCCTCTCTTTTCCATATTTTTGCTAATCAAGCTAGTTTAACTGCAGATACAAACGGCAATTTAGCAGTCAAAAAACTAAACAAAGCAAACGACTTTGGTACCCGTGGCGAATCTCCTAATTTAACAAGCGGTGACATTAACTACATTCAACAGTTGACTCAAAATCTCCCTGGAAATGCCTTTAGAAATACATCCTTTAATCACGTTATCCTTGGCAAGGGAATTAAAGTTAACATTGACAAACAAGCTAACCGAGTTTTGATCAAGGACACCCCAATTAATAATTTAAAACCGGCCGATGTTCAAATCGATGCGGATAAACCATTTATTAACTTTGATCAAGTTTTCAATAAGCTAAAGCTAAACTCGAGCACCGCTTCAAATCACTCTGCCAATTCAGAAAATGTGGTCGCCAATTTTACTGACATGAATAATCGATACGTAGATGTCTCAAATGCCAAAGCAGAAAATGGCTACATCTATTTGAATATTCCATTTGAATATCTAAGTGCGCCTCAGCCTCTTACTATCAAAGGTTTATCAAACTCATTGGTTGCACCAACCATCTTAGTAAATGTAACTGATATTCCCAACGACAATCAAAATATCTCAACCCAGATTCAACTAAAATATGAGGATGGCAACATTCTAGCCAATAGTGAATCACATACCAAGCCAAATCATATCGTTTGGAATTTCGGCCATGATAAATTGACGCTTAATTTCAATAGTGGCCATTTTATGGGTAGCATTCTAGCGCCGAATGCAACTGTTAATGCAAATGTAAATATTGATGGCAATATCGTCGCTGATTCCGTCAACATCAGCGGTGGTGAGTCTCATCGTTGGGACCTTTACACTCAGCCAACCCAGCCGACTCAGCCAACTCAGCCAACTCAACCGACTCAACCGACTCAGCCAACCCAGCCAACTCAACCGACTCAGCCGACCCAGCCGACTCAACCAACCCAGCCAACCCAGCCGACTCAACCAACCCAGCCGACTCAGCCGACTCAACCGACTCAACCAACCCAGCCAACCCAGCCAACTCAACCGACTCAGCTAGTTAATCTTAGTCTCAATTATCCAGCAACTAAGACGTCTGATCCTCAAAAGAATCAATCGCTACCAAAGACTGGCAATCAATCTGAACATTCATTATCAATTTTAGGATATCTTGCTATCATTTTAGGTGGTTTAATTAGTCTCTTGACTTACCGCAATAAACGCAAAGACTAAAGGTTAAAAAAGGTGATCAAATGCACTATTTTATTACATCGCGAATCGATAAACTCACTTCGGCAATTGAGTTGGCCGAAATTAAAAGACTAAAAATCTTTAAGTCGCTTCAGATTTCGGCTAAAATCATCACGTTGGTCTATTCACGTTATCAACAACATGTTTGGCGTGAACTAGGTATCGAGCACGACGTTATTAATCCAATTGCCTATTTTCAAAAATTATCTAATCATAAAAATTCAACTGCTAAATTAAGAAAAGAACTGTTGAGTGGTGATCAGTTAGTAATTCAAGAAAATCGTGGCTTTATCAATGACCGACTCCGCATTGAAATCAATATGTATGGCGATGAGATAGATTACGTTACGTATCTTGATCGTTGGGGATTTACTGATCGTCGTGACTTTTACGTCAATAACCAACTCAGCTTTTCTGAATACTTCGATGACAAAGGTAAATTGATAACGCGAACGTATTTCGATTATCAAGGCATTGCTTTTTTAACCTATCATTATCGCGGCGGACCTGGCAACGTGCCAGTGCTCACCTTAATTCAGCTAAGACATTCAAACAGTTGGATTCAATTTGATCAAGAAGTCAATTTTTGGGCTTACTTTTTAACTTTAATCGTTAAGCAGGATTCAGCAGCTGTCTTATATTCGGATCGAGAAGACTATGTCGTGCCGATTTTTAAACTGATGAATATATCGGCTAAAAAATTCGTCATTCTGCATTCTGCATTTACACAAAATGCTCAAGCAGATGGCGAACCATTTCCCTATATCAAAGAAATTTTTGACCTTGGTAATCAGCTCAGTGGCATTATCGTCTCCACTAGCCATGAAGCAATTGATTTAAAAAAACGCCCTGAGGTAAAAATACCATGCTATGCAATCCCAGTCAGTTTTCTACCTGATTCGCTATTGGAAAAACAGGTTCCTTTTGAAAGCCGGATTCCTGGTCAGTTAATTGCCGTAGCTCGCCTCACTCCAGTCAAGCAACTAGACCAGCTAATCAATGCGGTAATCTTACTTCATCAGAAATTGCCTTTCATTGATTTAAAAATTTATGGCTATGATGACGATTGGCAAAATTATGAGACCTCAACTGCTTTGCATCATCTGGTAAAAAATGCAGATGCTGCAAATTATATTCATTTTTGCGGCTATTTAAAAGATTTAACTCAGGTTTACCAATCTGCTGATATCGAAGTCGTTACCAGCGCTTATGAAGGCTTTTCCATGGCCACTCTAGAAGCTTTGGGGCATGGATGTCCGGTCGTAAGTTATGATATCAACTATGGACCAAATGAGCTGATTAAAAACAACAAGACCGGCAACCTGATCCCTGCTGGTGATACTTGGAGTTTGCAGCGAACTTTATCAAACCTGCTAATTCACCGTGAAATTTTAAAAAGGTATAATCAAAATATATCAAAAACTATGCTCCCTTACTCTCAAACAAGTGTAGCCAAGGATTGGTCAACTTTTATTAGCCAAATTAATGCTGATTAATCAGTAAATGCAATTAAAAAGCCCGATTGATTCGCGATTTTTCGCGAACCAGTCGGGTTTTAAGTTACTCTAGATTTTCAAAAATTAGGCGTAAGCACACCATATTGAACCGTGTTGCCTACTAAGCGATGGCCAATTTCAAAAATTAAAGAATAAAA
>OGHW01001957.1_pt1 | contig 14158 bp, 11 predicted proteins | sample 1571641 | NCBI WGS metagenome assembly OGHW01 (sample SAMEA2582066, study PRJEB24529) | metagenome | biome: Human gut stool | place: China | collected 2011 | reverse complement strand
CAGCACGGCGCGGCATTCGTCTTTCAGAATGCCGCCCACGAGCGCGGGGCGGAAGGGAAAGCGCTCCATAAAGAGGTTCAGCACGCCGCCGCAGGCACCCATCGCCTCGTCGCGCGCGCCATAGTAGACGCGCGGGATGCGCGCGTTGACGATCGCGCCCGCGCACATCGGGCAGGGCTCGAGCGTCACATAGAGCGTGCAGCCGTCAAGCCGCCAGGAGCGCAGACGTTCATTTGCCTGTGCGATGGCTTCCATCTCTGCGTGCGAGGAGGTGCGCTGCAGTTCCTCACGCCGGTTGCGGCCTCGGCCAATGATCTCGCCGTCTTTGACGATGACACAGCCGACGGGCACCTCGCCCTCCTGTGCGGCCTCGCGCGCGAGAGACAGCGCCTCGCGCATATAATCTTCATGCTCCATACTTGGCTCCTTGTTTGAAAAGAGGAATATTTGTCCACACTTTCCATACACTGACATTGCAGAGGTATGGGAGGGCGAAAACATGCGAAAGGTCAATTTGCTGCGCTGTGACGTCGCGCGCGATGCATCCATGCAGGACTTGTTCAGCGAGCTGCGCGACACGCGTGTCGCGCTGTCGCAGGCGTACGCGCGCTTCAACGCGGTCTGCGCGCCGGAACTCGTCGACGCCTGCGTGTATGAGATCAACGCCGTCTGCCACTTTGCCTTTGTGAATACCACCATCGAGGCTTGGGGCATTGCAATCGTGCACTCGGTGTTCAACATTCTGGCCACCGTCATTCTGCTGCCCTTTGCCACCGGGCTGGAAAAGCTGGCCATCCTGACCATTCCCGATTCCCCGGAAAAAGAGGAGTTTGCGCTGCTGGATGACCGTCTGCTGAACACCCCCGCCGTGGCTGTGGAGCGTGCTCGCGCCGCTACCGCTGAAATGGCCGAGCTTGCCCGGGTGGGCGTTGTGCAGGCCATGAGCCTGACCCACGAATGGAACGACGAACTTGCCCAGAAGGTGCGGGACGAGGAGTGCCGGGTGGACCGGTACGAGGACGCACTGGGCACTTATCTGGTCAAGCTGTCCGGCCGGGAACTGAACCACACCGACAGCCAGAGCGTGAACACCCTGCTGCACACCATCAGTGATTTTGAGCGCATCAGCGACCATTCCGTCAACCTGCTGGAATCTGCCGAGGAGATGCACCAGAAGGAGATTCACTTCTCCAAGGATGCACAGGAGGAGCTGCAGGTGCTGGAAGATGCGGTGCAGGACACCCTGTGCCGCACCACCGATGCTTTCCGCAAGGGAGATCTGCACCTTGCCTCCAAGGTGGAGCCGCTGGAGGCCGTGGTCAACGAGCTGGTGCGTGCCATTAAGGCGCGACACGTTGCCCGCCTGCAGGCCGGCAGCTGCTCTATTGAGTACGGCTTTGTGCTGGACGATCTGTTGACCAACTACGAGCGTGTTTGCGACCATTGCAGCAATGTGGCGGTTGCACAGATCGAGGTGGCACAGGACAGCTTTGACACCCACGCCTACCTGAACGACCTGCGCCACGGCAACGACACCAAGGAAAGTGAAGAATTCCACCGCCGTCTGGGCCGCTACCGTGAGCGGTATCTATTCCCGGACGGACAGACTGCTGAGGAGAACTGAGTTATGATCTATATTGTAGAGGACGACGCTTCCATCCGCGAGCTGGAGCAGTATGCCCTGCAATCTAACGGCTACGAAGTGCAGGGCTTTGAGAGTGCCGAGCCTTTCTGGCAGGCCATGCGTGCTGCCGAGCCGGAGCTGGTGATCTTGGACGTGATGCTGCCCGGCGAGGACGGCTTTTCCATCCTGAAAAAGCTGCGCAACACCCCTTCCCTGCGTAGGCTGCCAATCATTATGGTCACTGCAAAATCCAGCGAGCTGGACACCGTGCGCGGGCTGGACTGCGGCGCGGATGACTACATTGCAAAGCCTTTCGGCATTATGGAATTTCTCAGCCGGGTGCGTGTGGCGCTGCGGCGCTCTGCCCCGGAGGTAAGGCCGGATGTGCTGGTTTTCCACGAGATCCAGCTGGATAACGCCCGCCACAGCGTTACGGTAAACAGCACCCCTGTGGAGCTGACCTACAAGGAATACTGCCTGCTGCGTCTGCTGCTGGAAAACACCAGTCTGGTGGTGACCCGCGAGACCATTTTGCAGGTGGTGTGGGGCACCGACATCTCGGTGGAAAGCCGTACCGTGGATATGCACATCCGCACCCTGCGCAAAAAGCTGGGCGATGCGGGGCGTTACATCTGCACTGTGCGCAAGGTGGGCTACAAGCTGACCGATGAGGAGGCCGAAGAAGAATGAAGCTGCGCAGCATGGAAGAAAAGATCAGCTACCGGTTGTTCCTGATGGGCTTTCTGGGGCTTATATTCACCGCAGTGCTGTGCATTTTTGTGTTCCATAAGGCCTTTACGGCGCAGGCATGGTCGGCTTTGGAGCGCGAGACCGACCTTGTGCGCGCCGGGTACGAGCAGACCGGAGACCCCACACAGCTGAGTGCCTTTGTGACCGATGATCTGCGCGTGACGCTGATCAGTCAGGACGGCAGCGTGCTGTTTGAATCTGCCACCGACCAGCCCATGGAGAACCATCTGACCCGCCCGGAGATCCGCGATGCCATTGCAAACGGCGAGGGTCGGGACATTCGCGATTCCCAGACCATGGGCTACGAGACCTATTACTATGCGCTCCGGCTTTCCGGCGGGGATGTGCTGCGCGTGGCACAGGACGCCGAGACCGTGTGGTCCATCTATGATGCCACCATCCCGGCCATCGTGCTGAGCTGCGTGGCGCTGATGCTGGCTGCTGCGGTGCTGGCCGCCCTGCTGACCAAAGCACTGGTACAGCCGGTACTGAACATGACTGAGGATCTGGATCACATTCAGGAAAATGTGCCCTACCGGGAACTGATCCCCTTTGCAGAGAGCATCCACTCCGACCGCATTCTGCGAGAAAGCAACGAGAAAATGCGGCAGGAGTTTACTGCCAATGTCAGCCATGAGCTCAAGACCCCGCTGACCAGCATTTCCGGCTATGCAGAGTTGATTGAGACCGGCATTGCAAAGCCGGAGGATGTGCCGGATTTCGGCCGCAAGATCCACAGCGAGGCCACCCGCATGATCCAGCTGGTCAACGATATTTTGCAGCTTTCCAAACTGGACACCGTAAGCGAGACCGGGGACACCCCCGTAATGGAAACGGTAGACCTTTTGGAGGTTGCCAAGGAGTGTGTGGAGCGCCAGAAACTGAACGCCCGCCGCGCCTATATCTCCCTGACTTATCTGGGCGAGAGCGCCCCGGTGCTGGGCAGCCGCGCGCTGCTGGATGAACTGTGCCAGAACCTGTGCGACAATGCCATCCGCTACAACCGCCCGGGCGGCAAGGTGCAGATCATTACCGCCTGCAGCCGGGACGGGCATTGCTCCCTGACTGTGACCGATAACGGCATCGGCATCCCGCGGGAAGCGCAGTCCAGCGTGTTCGAGCGCTTTTACCGGGTGGACAAGAGCCGCAGCAAGGCCACCGGTGGCACCGGACTTGGGCTTGCCATCGTCAAGCACATTGCCCGCATCCACAACGCCCGCATCAAGCTGGAAAGTCAGGTAGACGTTGGCACCACCATCACTGTCACCTTTCCTACTGCCTCTTAATACAACATGAAATGCACGTCTGTCCGTAATTGCGGGCAGACGTTTTTTGTTGGGTCAAAGCCCGCAATGCTGCCGCTTTGCAGCGCTGCCCGGGCTTGCAGGTGCAGCACATCCACGCCCTGCTGCCAGCAACCTTGCAAAAGCGCAGTGCACTGCGCCGCCAGCTGTTGCTGCTGCGCCTGCGTGGGCAGCGGGCTGTGGGCAGCGCGTTGACAGTCCAGCCGCACAAGCACCTGCCCCTTTTGCAGGGTGACCGAAACGATGCAGCGCCGGATGCCGATGCGTTCCCCTTCCAGCCAGAGCTGCCGGGTGTCGCCCTGCCCGGTAAGCAGCCGGTAGACCTCGGCCTGCTCCAAGGACAAGGGCGTATCGCCCGCTACGGTGTGCAGAACACCGCCCTCCTGTATCGTTACCTCTTCCGCGTTCCACCCGAGAACAGGCAGAAGTCCCGGCTCTGTATGCTCATACAGCCGGGGTGCGGTGGGTGCTGCGGCCTTTATTTGTGCCATCAGAGCATCCGGCAGGGCGGCCCGTGCGGCAAGGCGGTCTATCTCTCCTTCTGCGCAAAGCAGTCTTGCGGCTGTGCGGCCGCAGCCGCGCCGCAGCACCAGCTGCTCGTACTCTGTTAATAATGGTTCTTCCGCTTTTGACAGCAGCAGATAGTCACACAGGCGGTAGCTTGCGGTTTGGGGCAGTGCCTGCTCTGCCCCAGCCAGCGCCTGTTCCATCGTTTGTCCCTCTGCCTGCACAAACTGTAACGCGGCAGAGGCCTCGGCGGCATCGGCGGCGGCCTGCGGTGCCTGATAGAGCAGCCCTGCCTGATACACCTGTTCGGTCTGTGCCAGATACACCGCCCGCACCATGCTTTTCTCGGTGCTTTCGCAGCGCAGGAATAAAAGACACCACCCTGCCAACAGTAAAAACAGCAGCGGCTTGTAAGATTTCTGTTTTCTCATGGCTGCACCTCTGCTTCCGGCTGCTGCCAGAGCAAGCGGACAGCGGCACACAGCATGGCTGCCCGGTAGACAGCGCACAGCAGCCACAGCAGCAAAAGCAGCGCATCCATGCGGGAAAAGCTGCCGCCACTCCACGCCCGCAGCAACTCCAGCCGGGGGTAGGTTCCGCTGCCAAACAGCAAAGCACTGCCCAGCAAAGCCGCTGCCTGAACCGCAAAGCCCCATACCGGTAGCCAGACCGTGCGGCGGGCAGACCGTGCACTGCACAGAAGGGCTCCGGCAAAATATTCAGCGTAGACCGGTACGTTCCAACCTGCTGCGGCCGGATGTGCCGGAGGGAACAGGCGGTACCAGTGCAGTTGACCGGCGAGCCCCAGCAGGCAGACCACGCCGCCCACGGCTACAAACCACCACAGCACCCGCGCCGAGGCGTTCCAGCTTGCGGGACGGATGCACCACCCCGCCCAGAGCAGCAGCGGCAGAAAGCCCAGCAGCGCCATGGAGGAAAACTCTGCCGTGCACAGCCCTTGTGCCTGCACGAGGGTGTGCACCAGTTCCATAAAAAGCCCGGCTGTCAGTGCCAGCCGCACCGCAAGGGAGGGCGCTTTGTTCTGCAACATTGCCACTGCCAGCGCCGAAAGGATGCACAGACACACCGCGCTGACAGCGCCCAGCCACAGCGCCCGGCACACCGAAACGCTTTGCGGGATGCCGTCTGCCAGCGCCGCAGTTACCACACTGAGGGTTAACGCCGCCGGGGTAAAACGTTCTGTCTGCTGCTTCATGACCGCCGTTTTCCCTTCTCCCGCTTTTGCCAGATATTGAACCCGCGCCGGGACAGCTGCCGGTAGTTGCGGCGCAGAACGCCGTCCTCGGAAAGCGGCTGCTGCGGGAACGGGTGCGGCGCAAGATACGGCACACCCAATGCTTCGGTGCTGACGAGGCTGAGCAAAAAGCCGAAAAACGCTGCTGCCAGTCCCACTGGTCCGGCAAGCCCTGCCAACAGCACCGTGCCGATGCGCAGCAGGGTGGCAGGCTCGTACAGACCCGGGGTGACAAAGACTGCAATGGCCGTGATGCTGGCCACAAAAATGACCGGGGTGCTCATAAGCCCGGTGGCAATGGCGGCATCGCCAATGATGAGCGCCGACACCAGACTGACCGAGTGCCCCAGCGACTGCGGCATCCGCAGCCCGGCCTCCCGGATAATCTCTAAGAGTAGGATCACCAGCAGCATCTCGGCAAACAGGGGCAGCGGGGTGGCCTTTTCGGCTGCTTCGATCTTATACAGCAGCTGCGGGGGCAGCAGCTCCGGCAGATGCACCGCCACGCACACAAAGACCCCCGGCAAAAATACCGTAAGGTAGAAGGAAAAGTACTTCAGCACCCGCAGAAAAGAGGAGAACGCCGCCGTAGAGGCGTAATCGTCCAGACACTCGAACTGCTCGCTGAAGAGCGCGGGCAGCACCAGCGCCGAGGGGCTGCCGTTGACTAAAATTACCAGCTTGCCCTCGCAGAGCTTGGCGGCGGCGACCGCCGGGCGCTCGGTGTAGTGCACCGGGGTGAACAGCCGCGCCTTGCCGGGCAGCAGCCACGGTACAAAATAGCTGGAATCCAGCAGCAGCTCCGGCCGTGCGCTTTGCAGAATGGCGCGCACCCGCTGTACCATGGCGGGGTCGGCACGGTCCTTGCAGTAGCAAAGAGCATACTCCGTATTGCAGCAAGTGTGCGCCTGTGCGGCCTCCTGCACAAGGGTATCGGTGCGGACAAGACGGCGCAGAAGGCTCAGATTCACCCGCAGAAGGTCGGTAAAGCCTTCCCTGCTGCCGCGCAGATTGCCCTCGGCGGATGGCTCTTCCACGGAGCGGAATTTGAGCCCCTGCACTGAAAAAACAATACCACTGCTGCAGCCCTCTAAAAGCAGCACCGCCATGCCCGCCGTCAGCCGCGCTACGAGCTGCGGCATATCCTGCACCGGGGTGCTCTCGGCCGGAAACGCCGAGCCGTGCAGGATATGCGCATAGGCTTGCGTACCAGTAAGCCGGACAGAAGCAGACTGCCGCCCGGCGGCGTCCAGCAACAGCTCCCAGAGTGAATCGAGACTTGCCATGCCGTCAAACATTACGATGCACCCTGGGCAGCCATACAAAACGATCTTCTTCGCATAATAATCTGCCGATTTGCCAAACCTAGCATCAAGCGCGGACAGGTTTTCCGCAAGGCTTTGCGAAAGCTGCTGCACATCCATCACTCCTTTGTGTGTGCAGTATGCCCGCTTTGCCGCAGCGGAATACGCCGCGCATACCGCACCAGGAGGGTTTGTGCATGAAACTGCTGCTTTGCCGCACTATTATTTTGTATCTCTGCGTTTTGTTTGCCATGCGGCTGATGGGCAAGCGTCAGCTGGGAGAGTTGCAGCCGGAGGAGCTGGTATCCACCATCCTGATCTCCAATCTGGCGTCCATCTCCATTGAATCGGAGGATGTGCCCATTACCGCCAGCCTCATCCCGTTGTTCCTCATTGCGGCACTGGAGCTGCTGGGTTCAGTAGTGAGCTTTCGCAGCCAGAAATTCTTCAATTTTCTCTCCGGGCGTCCCAAAACGGTCATTCTGGACGGAAAGATCGACCAGAACGCTTTGCGGATGCTGCGGCTGACCACCGCCGACCTGATGGAGGCGCTGCGCGGCAAGGATATCTTCGACCCGCGCAGGGTATCCTACGCCGTAATTGAAACAAACGGCACACTGTCGGCGGCGCTGCGCCCGGAGCATGAAGCAGCCACCCTCTCCGATTTACAGTTGAAAGTACAGCAGACACAGGCCACCATCCCCTTTGTGCTGGACGGGCAGGTACTGGAGGATAATCTGCGCTGGTGCGGCAAGGACCGTGCGTGGCTGGAACGCACCGCCACGGCAAACACGGTGCTGCCACAGGAGATCTTACTGCTTATCGGCAACGAGACCGAGGACTATTTTCTGCTGAAAAAGGAAGGCCGTCAGCCGGGAGGAAAAGGATGAAGCGGATCTATGCGTGTATCCTGATTGTGGCGACGCTGCTGTGGGTATCCCTTTACAGCAGCGGACGGGTGCAGGGCTTTGCGCAGGATATTTCAGCCGATTTGGACTGCGCCCTTGAGGCTATACGGCAGAAGGACTTCCCCACCGCGCGGCAGGCGCTTGCCGAGGGTGCAGAGCTGTGCGACACCATGCGGGAGACTATGAGCCATCTGCTGCGCACGGCCGACTACACGGAGCTGGAAGCTGCACTGCGGGCGGCAGACGGGTACCTTGAGCAGCAAGCCACAGAGGATGCGCTGGGTGAGCTGCGCCGCGCACAGGTAGAAGTAGAGCGGCTGGAGTGGCTTGCCCGGCGGCTGGTTTAAGATGCGCAAAAAGGACACTGCACAGACCTTGTGCAGTGTCCTTTTTTCATGATAGCTTACTGGTTTTCCTTGCGGTCGCCCACAAGCTTTTTCAGTTCGTCAAGGAAGCTTTCCACGTCCGCAAACTGGCGGTAGACCGAAGCGAAGCGGATATAGGCCACCTCGTCGATCTTTTTCAGTTCCTCCATGGTCAGCTCGCCGATGCGCACACTGGGGATCTCGCGGTCGTAGGAGCTGAACAAAGCCTGCTCAATGCTGCTGACGGCACGTTCCAGCGTTTCGTAGCTGACAGGACGCTTGGCACAGGCGCGCAGCATGGCGTTGAACAGCTTCTGCCGGTCAAAGGGTTCGCGGGAGTTATCCTTTTTGATGACCACCAGCGGCACTGTTTCCACCACCTCGTAGGTGGTAAAGCGCATGTGGCAGTTCAGGCACTCGCGGCGGCGGCGGATGCGCTCGTTATCTTCCGTGGGGCGGGAGTCGATCACCTTGGATTCCTCCGCACCGCAATAAGGGCACTTCATCTCTTGTTCCTCCGCCTCAGTTCTTCTTTTTGCTGCGCTCGCTCCACAGCACCCATGCCGAGGTGGAAACGCACAGAGAGGTGTACACACCGCTGATCATACCCATCATCAGCGGGAATGCAAAGGTAAAGATGCTGTCCAGACCGTAGAGCTTTGCCACGATGCACATCACACCCAGTGCCATCACGGTGGTGATGGTGGTGATCAGGGTACGGCGGGCAGACTGATTGACCGACTGGTTGACCAGCTCCTCAAAACTGCCCTTTTTGCCCATGAGAGCGCGGTTCTCACGGATACGGTCGTACACCACAACGGTATCGTTGATGGAGTAGCCGAGGATGGTGAGCATGGCGGCGATAAAGTTGCCGTCCAGTGCGGTGCGCAGCAGCACAAAGGTGCCAAACACCACCATCAGGTCGTTGACCAGCGCCAGCACTGCCATCATACCGCCGGTCAGACCGCCGATGTTCTTGAAGCGCAGGGCGATATACAGCAGAATGAGCACCAGTGCAAACACCACAGCTACCAGACTCTTCTGCAGGAACTTGGTGCCCATGGCCGCGCTGACATTGCTCAGGGACAGCTGGGCAAACTGGTTGTCCGGGTAGTTCTCATTCAAGGAATCCAGCAGGTTCTCCACCTGCTCGGTGGTCACGGTCTCGGTGCCGGGCATGGAGATCTTCAGGGTCTGGTCGCCGGTGGCCACGTTCTCACCGGTCTGCAGGGTCAGGCCGGTGTTTTCCAGCGCCGCAGCAGCGGTCTTTTGCACAGCGGCTTGGTCAAAGCTGCCCTCGTAGGACAGGGTGATCATAGCACCGCCGGTGAACTCAGTATCCAGATGCACACCGAACACTGCGGCGCACAGCAGGATGACTGCCATCAGGCAGGCGGAGAAGGTCAGGAACTTTTTACGCAGGGATACGAAATCCACCGGCTTCTTTTCGGCCTTCTCCTGCCCGGGCTTTGCAGCACCGTACAGCCACGGATTGCGCAGTGCCTTGATGGCGGCTGCGCCGCGGATCATGACACGGGTAGCGAACACACCGAACACAAAGTTCAGCAGCACGCCGGTGAGCAGTGTATAACCGAAGGCGTAGATGGTGCCTGCGGTAGAGGGGCCGAAGGCAAAGAATACAAAGTGCAGTGCCTTGGCAAACAGGCCATCCGAGGGGCCGAAGGCACCCATGAGCACGATGGCCACGATGACGATGGTCACGTTGCCGTCAATGATGGGGGGCAGGCCGCAGGCAAAGCCGCTTTTCAGTGCGCCGTCCAGAGATTTACCGTTTTTCAGCTCCTCCTTGATGCGCTCGGCGGTGATGACGTTGGCATCCACGCCCATGCCGATGGCCAGAATGATACCTGCGATGCCGGGCAGGGTCAGGGTAAAGCTTTCAAACACCGAGAAGTAGCCGGACACAAAGGCCAGCGTAGCCGCCACCTGACCGGCCAGCGCGATGCAGGCCAGAAAGCCCGGCAGACGGTACAGCACCGTCATGAACACCACGATGAGGGCAAAGGCAATCAGGCCGGCCAGCACCATGGCGCCAAGGCTGTTTTCGCCCAGACTGGGGCTTACGGTGGAGTAGCTGTCCACGCTCAGCGCAAAGGGCAGTGCACCGGAGTTGATCTGGCGTGCCATTTTGACCACGGCATCCTGCGTAAAGGGATTGGACGCCGAGCTGGTGATGATAGCCTGTCCGTCGGTAATGGCGGTGTTGACGGTGGCGGTGCTCACGTTTTCATCGTCCAGCCAGATGCTGATGCTGCCCTTATCGGCGGCCAGCTTAGTGGTGGCATCGCCAAAGGCCTTGGCACCCTCGGTGGTGAACTTGAGGGCAACGTAATACTCAGAGCTGCCGCCGTTGCTCACAGCGCCGTACTGCGCCGAAGCGCTTTCGACCATGGAGCCGTCCAAAATCAGCTCGCCGTCCTTGCTGGCTCCCTCGCGGAAGGTCAGGTAGGCGGTGGTGCCGATCTCCTGAATGGCAGACTCGGGGTCAAAATCCGTCTCGCCGGACTGCCACGGAAACTCCAGAATCAGACTGTCGGAGTTGTTGTCCACATACAGCTCGTAGTCGGTCACGTTCAACGCGACCAGACGGTTCTCGATGACCAGACGGGCGGCATCCAGCTGCTCGTCCGTGGCATCATAGCCATCCGAGGGCACAAAGGTGACGTTGACGCCGCCTTTGATATCCACACCAAAGCGGATATCCTTTGCACCCTTGATGTAGGTGGTGGTCACATCGCCATATTTTGCCGCCACGCCAAAAAAGGCGGTGTAGACAAATACAACGATCAGCAGCGCGGTAACGACCAGCTGCCATGCTTTGCCTTTTGTTTTCATAAGTCGGGAACCTCCAAAAGCGGCGGCTGTGCAGCCGCAGCCGTTTTTGTTGTGAACCGCAAGTTTTGCCGACGGTTCCTCTCCTCACAGAGCAGCCGTCGTGCCGACCTTTCTGTGATAAAACTCCCCTGCCAGCCCTGCAAAGAGCCCCGCAGAGGAGAATATACAAATTATTTTAAGCCTTAGGCCATATCAGCCAGCAGCTTTTCCACAACGGCCAGACGCACGCAGACGCACAGCAGCTCGGAAGCGGTCTCCACCTCGTCCAGACTGGGATAAGTGGGAGCAATGCGCAGATGAGAGTCCTGCGGATCCTTGTGGTACGGGTAAGCAGAGCCTGCACCGGTCAGCACCAGACCTGCGTTCTTGCACAGTTCCGCCACGCGCTTAGCGCAGCCGGGCATGACATACAGGCTGATAAAGTAGCCGCCCTTGGGGTTGGTCCAGTGGGCAATATCGCCGCAGGGGGTGAGGTTGGCGGCAAAAGCGGTCTTGACGGCATCGAAGCAGGGCACCAGACGGCGGCGGTGCTTTGCCATGTGTGCCAGAACGCCCTCCTTGTTCTTCAGGAAGCGGACGTGGCGCAGCTGGTTCATCTTATCGTAGCTGATGATCATCACTGAAAAGCGCTTGCACATATACTTCATGCTGTTGTCGCTGCATGCAATGGCAGAAACGCCGGCACCCGGGAAGGTGATCTTGCTGGTGGAGGTGAACATAAATACGCGATCCTGCGTGCCGTACTTCTTGCTCACGTTCAGCAGAACGGGGGTCTCAATGATCTCCTCGGTCAGGTGGTGGACGATGTAGGCCTCATCCCAGAAGATCTTAAAATCCGGGGCGGCGGTCTTCATCTTTGCAAAGCGCTCGATGGTCTCATCGCTGTAAGTGTAGCCATCGGGGTTGGAGTACTGCGGCACGCACCAGATGCCCTTGATGGTATCGTCCTCAGCCACCAGCTTTTCCACAACGTCCATATCGGGGCCGTTGGGGGTCATGGGCACGCTGATCAGCTCAAAGCCGAACTCCTCGGTGATAGCAAAGTGACGGTCATAGCCGGGCACCGGGCAGAGGAACTTGCGCTTCTCTACCTGAGACCAAGGGCAGGGAGACTCCGGGAAGCCGAACACATAGCCGATGTTGATGAGGTTGTACATCAGCTGCAGGCTGGAGTTGCCGCCCACGAACACCTCGTTGGGCTTTACGCCGAACACATCTGCAAACAGGGCGCGTGCCTCGCTCAGACCCTCCAGCTCGCCGTAGTTGCGGGCATCGGTGCCTGCATCCGTGGTGTAGTCGGTCATCTTCAGCAGGTCCATTGCCAGATCCATCTGGTGGGGGCCGGGCTTGCCGCGTGCCATGTTCAGCTTCAGACCCTTTGCCTGAAACTCTTTATAAGCCTGTTCCAGCGCTGCCTTTTCAGCGGTCAGCGCATCGCGATCCATCTCGTGGTAATTTGCCATTGAAAACACACTCCTTTATAGTACTCTTCCTGTTACCCAATACTATGGCTCGTCTTTTGCGGTATGCCCCTGCCAGAGAACACACGCCGCACGATCCATACTTTACTATTATAGTACATTTTCCTGTCAGAAACAAGAATTTGAAAGCAAAAAGCCCTGCCAAAAGCAAAAAGCTTTCGAAACAGGGCTTTTAGGCAGGTACACTCCCCTGCTGTGCGGCGATGCCGTCAGCTGAGAGCGGCCTGATTTTTATAGCGTTTGCGCACGGCACCGTATTCCAGATGTGCCTCACCGCCCTCCACGGTGTCCTCGTCCACGGTCACGCGGATGATGGTGGCATCGCTGGGCACCTCGTACATGATGGGCAGCAGAATGCTTTCCATCACGCTGCGCAGACCACGGGCACCAGTCTTGCGCTCGATAGTCTTGCGGGCAATGGCGTGCAAAGCTTCGTCCGTGAAGGTAAGCTCCACGTTATCCATGCCCAGCAGCTCTTTATACTGCTTGACCAGACTGTTGCGGGGCTCCTTGAGCACGCGCACCAGCGCATCCTCGTCCAGATCATCCAGCACGGTGATGACCGGCAGACGGCCGATCAGCTCCGGGATCAGGCCGAACTTGACCAGATCGTGGGGCTCTACCTTGCGCAGCAATGCGCGCTCAGCCTCGGTGGAGTTATCCTTCAGCGCACTGCCGAAGCCCAGCGCGGACTTATCGGTGCGGCGCAGGATATACTTGTCCAGACCGTCAAAGGCACCGCCGCAGATGAACAGGATGTTGGTGGTGTCGATCTGGATGAACTCCTGCTGCGGGTGCTTGCGGCCGCCCTGCGGCGGCACGTTGCTGACAGTTCCCTCCAAGATCTTCAGCAGTGCCTGCTGTACGCCCTCGCCGCCCACATCGCGAGTGATGGAGGGGTTTTCGCTCTTGCGGGTGATCTTGTCGATCTCATCAATGTAGATGATGCCGATCTGTGCCTTCTGCACATCAAAATCTGCCGCCTGGATCAGCTTGAGCAGAATGTTCTCCACGTCCTCGCCCACATAACCGGCCTCGGTAAGGGTAGTAGCATCCGCAATGGCGAAGGGCACGCCCAGCATCTTGGCCAGCGTCTGGGCCAGCAGGGTCTTGCCCACGCCGGAGGGACCCAGCAGCAGCACGTTGGACTTTTGCAGTTCCACGTCGCCACCCTTGCCGCTGAGGATACGCTTATAGTGGTTGTAGACCGAAACGGACAGCACACGCTTTGCCTCGTCCTGACCGATGACATACTGATCCAGACCTTCCTTGATCTCGGCCGGGGTCATGATGTTGATATCCAGATCTGCAGCAGCGGGCTGGACATGGGCGCGGCTTGCGTTGCCGCGAGCCGGACGGGCGCTTTTGGGCTGATCCGGCTTGTCAGAGAGCAGATCGTGGCACAGGCCGATGCACTCGCTGCAGATATTGACCCCGGGGCCAATGATCATGCGCTCCACTTCGTCCTGATGCTTGCCGCAAAAGCTGCAAACCAGATCCTTTTCGTTTTTGCCGGAATTGTTATTTGCCATAGCTGTTTTTCCTTATCCTGGATAGATTATAGCGGTTTACCGGTGGGCAATGACCTCATCGATCAGGCCGTATTCCTTTGCCTGCTGCGCGGTAAGGTAGTTGTCGCGCTCGGTGTCCTGCTGGATCTTTTCCAGCGGCTGGCCGGTGTACTCGCTGAGCATCCGGTTCATCTTATCGCGGATATAGACCATGTGCTCGGCATGGATCTTGATATCCGTGGTCTGGCCGGAAAGGCCGCCGCCCTGACCGCCGATCAGCGGCTGGTGGATCA